>ENA-UOOE01000529-UOOE01000529.1-fermentation-metagenome-genome-assembly--contig:-NODE-529-length-37440-cov-28.552040_pt1 | contig 37440 bp, 28 predicted proteins | sample MGYA00245776_ERZ724021 | MGnify/ENA primary metagenome ERZ724021 (study PRJEB28704, sample SAMN03018321) | fermentation metagenome | biome: anthropogenic terrestrial biome; feature: soil; material... | reverse complement strand
CTTTAGAAAGATACAAGCAAAAGAGATAAACCGTAGGCCGGCCTTTAGGCCGGTGCCCAGCATAACATGGGTAAATCCCCACCGGCCCTGAGGCCCGCTCCTGACGTCGGGGCCGGTGGGCCTGCTGCGGGGGTAAGGTGCGAACTTCAGATTAACAGAGGAGAGAGAAATTATATATTGATTTCTACTGATATAACATAATGAAACATATCTTATTATGGTACGATTAATTAAAAATAAAGATTAACTGATTTAACAATAAATGCGGGGTTGGGTTGTATGTATGAACATGGGCTGTTAATATAAAAAATTAAGATAGGATTGTCTGGATGGAAAATGATATGAGAATAGCGAAGACTTAGTTTGCTTAATGGGAGTGAAAAACATGAAAAAATTAATTCAAGTTTGCGGTGACCCGACAGTAGATTGGTTAAAGATTCACAGCGAGGATATAATTGTAAGAGGCGGAGTCTATTACTGGCAAAAACACCAGGAGAACTCACGGGTTCGCTTAAGCGCAAAGACCGGGGGATCTGCTATGCTTTACCAGTTATTGAGAGAAATGATTCCCCAGGAATTAGCCAATGTTGAAGGAATTCTACTTGACGATGAATTGCTGCATCGTCCTGAAGATAACCGCATAACGACATCATGGACAGTTTGGAAGGAATTCAGCAATACGGACAGCCCTAATGCCTTTCGTATAGAAAAATGGCATGAATTTGAACCGGGTAATTGGGATTATCTTTCGGGGAAACTTATCGGATATCCTGATTTGTTAATCATACAGGATAGTAATTTGGGTTTTCGTAATTGCAGAGAAGGCTGGCCTGAGGTTCTGGAAGGCAATACCGAAAAAATGCCGGAAGATATAATAGTCAAATTAGGCCAATATACCGACGGGCATAAAAACCCCTTGCTCGAAAGAATTATGGAGCTTGGCTTCGCAGATAGGACTACTATTGTAACTACTTTAAGCGACTTACGTTCTTGTGCTGTAAAAATTGGAATATCTTTATCCTGGGAAAGAATGTTTGAAGAAATTGTAAGTGCAGTACTGAGCAGCAATTGCCCCTTTCTTAATCAAGCAGGCACAGGTATTAAATACAAACAGGTTATCGTAACCATCGGAGCGAGTGGGGCTGTAATTATTGATAATTATAAAAAGGTTTTGATTTTTGACCGCTCCGGACAGGAGGGCGATTTTGGCAACAAGTATCCCGGGCAGATGATGGGTTGCAATACTTGCCTTCTGGGAGCTCTGGCTATTGCCTGGTGCGAAAAGAATGGGCAGGTAAATTGGACAGAAACTACCCGCATCGGTGTTGAACTGGCCCGCATCCTTCATATGCAAGGATACGATGTGGTAGAAAGGGAAAACGCCAATTATTTGGAGTTCCCTTATGAAACAATAAGCAATGCTTACCAGCATTTGAGCAGGAGATATAAGGACGAAAATATACTTAATATTTCCGATACCAGTAATATGGGAGTATTTATTAGCGAAAATACAGGAATGCGTAATAAACTTGATGGTGTCAACTGGACTATTCTGGAAACAACTTTATTGCAGGAACAATACAAAGGGTACTATTTACAAGAACCGCAAAGCACAAAGGTTGTCCATGAATGCGCCAGGGATATTGTTGTTAAAGGACCGTTGGAAGCGTTGCTTAATGTTCCGGTAGAAACTATTGGCGGTTGGTCCAGTGCCGACCGGCAGGAAATAGAAGGAGTCCGCAGCGTTAATAATGCCATGCGCGATTATCTACAGTTAAAAAACCCAGATACGCCTCTCTGCGTAGCAGTTTTCGGCCCTCCGGGTTCAGGCAAGTCCTTTGTAGTTAAAGAAATGGCCAAAGGGTTGGGAATAAGCGAAGATGCACAATTAACCTTTAATCTTTCCCAGTTTGAATCTCCCGACGAATTACAAAATGCTTTTCATCAGGTCCGTGATCTGAACTTAAAAGGCAAGTTGCCTTTAGTATTCTGGGATGAATTTGATACTCCCTATGAAGGACAGATGTTGGGCTGGCTGCGTTATTTTTTGGCTCCTATGCAGGATGGGCAATTTACTGACCAGGGAACACCTCGCCCTCTGGGAGGGGGTATTTATGTTTTTGCCGGAGCTACCAGGTACTCATTTGAGGAATTTCGGGCTGGCGATAACTTAGAGGACCGTTCCGCCAAAAAACCTGATTTTATTAGCAGGCTGAGGGCCTATATCGATATAAGAGGTATAAATGGCGATCCTAATACAGTTGAAGATAGGCTCTTTATGATCCGGCGGGCTTTTATCTTAAGACAATATCTGCAGACCAATGCCCCCCAAATTAAAACCGACAATAATCATTTCGAAATCGAAGCAGGAGTATTGGACGCTTTCCTGCGGGTTACCAAATATTCACATGGAGCCCGTTCATTGGAGAACCTGGTTAAAATGAGCAGTATTACTGATAAGGGCAAATATGAATTATCTAGCCTTCCTCCTGACCATATTATAGCAATGCATGTAAATGTCCAGGAATTTAATGCATTAACCTGTTTTGGAAATGGCGATATGCTTAGGATAGGCATCACAGGCCATATTAATCTGGATCCCAAGCAAATAGACAAAATACTGCAGGCAATCACTAAAACAATTGTTTTTATTGAACAACAGTTTCCAGAACATTATCTTACTGTCTTTTCGAGTCTGGCAGTAGGAGCCGACCGTCTGGCAGCCAGAGAACTGTTAAGAAGGGATGCCTCCCGCTTAATTGCTGTGTTGCCTGTTCCCCAGGAAGAGTATATTAATGATTTTGGCTCCACCGATGATTACAGAGTTGACAATCAAGGGGCCGAGTTAAGACAAGAATTCAAATACTGGTTATCACACCGGGCTATAGAAGTGATAGAGATGTCTCCGTCCCCAACCAGAAAATCAGCCTATCTCAAATCAGGCTTTTTTATAGCTGAGCATAGTGATATTTTAATTGCTGTATGGGATGGACAGAGCCAATCGAATAGTTCGACTGCTCAAGTCGTTAACAAGGTCGAAGAACTCAATAAGCCGGTCTGCCATATTTGGGCAGGTAATTACAAATCGGATTTATCATGTAAAACGGTTGCGGAAAAATATGGAGAAGTACGGTATAAAAATTTCCCTGGTCAGATTCCAGGAAAATGGTTGGAGATTTCCTGACCCCCAAATACAACCCGTTAGTGAGAACAAACTGGCACCAGGAAATGGTGTCAGTTTTAATTTTTTAGCAAGTAATCTTACCCCCATATGTCATTTTTCTTTGCGCATATATATATATTAAAGATCCCTTTTGGTTTATTCTTGCTAATAATATTAGCTATACTATAGAAGGTGGTAGAGGGAAAAGTGTGGAATCATAGTAAACCAGAACCATCATAATTTATATATCTAGGGGGCCCACGATGCCTTATCCCCAGCAGACTTTGGAAAAGAGAATGCATGAAGCGGCGCAAAAATATCAGAGCGGCAGCGACCAGGTTATTGAAGAAGTTTATCATGATTTGATGCCTTTCTGCCTGCGGGTCGCATCCAGGACATGCAATCGCTATATTGACGAGGGAGACGAGGAAGCTAGCATTGCTAATTTCTCAATTCTGGAGGCCTTTGAAAAATATAGCCCTGAAAGAGGCGCTTTCTTATCTTATCTGGGTCGTGTAGTCAGAAACCGTATCATCGATTATAAACGACGCGAAAAGAAGAAAACCATCATACCCATTTCGAATCTAATAAAACTTGAAAATATAGACACACTAGTGGATGATACTTTTTTTGATAGTATCCTGGAGGATATGGACCGCCAAAAGGAAATTGAAGATTTGCGCGCATTGCTGGATGGATATAATATAAGTTTTGCCGACTTGGTAAAGACATCCCCGGGTCATGCCGGCTCGAGGGAAAAAGTAAGGCACGTAATAGAGATTATAAGTTCAGATTCCGAATTTAGCCGGCAGGTGCTGGAGAATAAAACCTTACCAGCCAAAGTGTTAAAGGAGCAACATAATATTAGTACAAAATTGCTGGATCGTTACCGTAAATTTATTATTGCCGGGGTTATTATAATAGCTCATGATTTCTCTTATCTAGTACCATATGTATTGCCGTCAGGGGGAAAAAAGGATGGCTAAAAGCAAAGGCATAATTCTGGAGTCCCATGACCAATGGGCAATAATTCTAAATAACAAAGGACAGTATAAGAAGATTAAAACTGCCAGGCCCATGCAAGTAGGCGAATTATGGTATGATACTTCAGCCCCGGTAAAAAAGTTTGCTGCTGCAGCTGCTATTGTTCTGATGCTTCTGGGAGTTTGGGTGGAATTTTTCTCAGTGGTAGCTTATGCACAGGTTTCATCCGGCGTAAAAATCGGTGTCAACAGATGGGACCGGGTGGTGAAGGTAGAAGCCTCAAATGCCCAAACGGAAGAGTATATTGAAAAAGCTAAACTGAAAGGGAAAAAAATAGATGAGGCAGTAGAACAGGTAGTACACGATACTATTCCCGGGAAATCAAATATTACGAATCACAGCAAGCCGGTAGTAACTGTCACCAGTACCAAAAAGAATGAAACTAATCGGCAGCGGCTGATCAGAGAGCTGAATAAAAAAGTTCAACCTATAACTAAGAAAACTAATTCAGGCAAAGTTTCCAATCCCCAAAATAAAGCAATTTACAGTAAAGTGCCGGCAGTTCAAAGATCGGTGCAGAATCCCTTTTCGGTAAAAAGCAAAAGCTGGAACCAACCGGTTAAAACGAATCAAGTGCCCAATAATTGGAACACACCGCCGGTCAGCGTATATAACAGCCGGACTTACCAATTTTGGGGGATACAGCCTATACAGGCACAAGACAAAGAGCGGGTACTACCGGAGAAGGTCCAGACCGAACAAGATAAGAAACCGAATTTCATCCCGGTTAAAAATAATGAGACAGAAAAATTCCCGGCAACAATCAATAAAAAGCATGACCGGACCATGAATTCGCCCAGGATGGATATGCAGTCAAAAGAATATAGATCCCCCAAGGTGCATAAAAATAAACAGACTAACGGTTCTGATCAGAGAGAGAAGTACAATAAAGATAAATCACGTTAGTTTACGATGATTGCTTTTCCCAATCCTATATTGGGGCCGTAGGTCAAAAGCGGCTAAATGATTGCGGAGGAAATATGGGTATTATAAATGGATGGCCGGGCAGGATATGGATTGACCAAATATTAAATTTGGAAGTGCCCCATAATTATTATGTACTGGAGTTCTTTCGCTTACTTACTCATCTGGGCTCACCAATGACCTTTGTTGCCTTGTCGCTGGTGGGGGTTATAGTACTATGGCTGATGCGCCGGTATATTTATGCTATTTACCTGCTGATAGTGGTTTTATCGAGTTGGACTATAAATGATTTATTGAAGATCTATTTCGTCAGGGCCCGTCCCCCCGGGGAAGCTTTGACTATTGCCACCGGGTATAGCTTCCCCAGCGGGCATGCTATGGTTGCTATAGCTTTTTATGGATTTCTGGCTTATCTGGCGTTTACTCAGGGAGGAAAAAGAGGGAAACTTGCGGCCGGAGGACTGGCCTTTTTGATTTTTCTGATTGGATTAAGCCGGGTTTACTTGAATGTACATTACCCCAGCGATGTTTTGGGAGGGTGGCTTTTGGGCTTCTTAATATTGCTGATTTCGCTATACAGCATGAAACGCATGACCAGGTCTTTCTATTAACCGTCCATGATTGGTATCACTGCGCTAACCTTAATACCCCACTCCCGCAATGGTTAATCCTGGGGTGGCTGAAACCTTTCTTCAGGCACTACTCATGCTCCGATGGTCGCTATTAAGGCTGCAGTGTCTTCAGCGTCTACCTTTTAGCAGCGCTTGCGGTTGGATTGCTTGGATGCCCGTTGTTTTTTATCCTGTTTCCGCTTCTTCTTGCCTTCGTCACTGAAGATCAGATGGTTTTTCTCTTGTTGGGTACGTCCTCCGATATATTCCAATTCTTTAGTACGGGCAACCACCAGGGTATGTCCTTCATCGTATGTTAAGGCAATTGGTAAATCCGATTCTCCGTAAATAACCCGATAACCATTTTCACGCAGTGGGTAATCTTTCAGCATTTTTCGAAGTTCCTGCTTAATTACCGAAAAATTGCGACTGCTATGGTAACCTTTGCCATGATTGAGGTCTATCACCTCGACACCGTGGCTCAAACAGTAATCCAGATTTTTAGTTGCGGCCGCCAGTGCTTCTTCGACACTCAAACCATGCAGATTTACCGACTGTATCTTCACTTTGTTCCCCTCCTGTAATTTATATATTATATCTTAACATTCCTGCACTATAAACAACACCTTACCGTACTTATGGAAGATATATTAAAAGAGGCAAGATAAGCAGGGCCTGAACGCAGGAATAAATTACCATTATGTAGAAAATATGGTCAGAAGATAAGCAAAGACAGCAAGGTTTATTGTTCTGGCATGGAACCTGAAATACGATCGCCATTACAAATTTAAACTAAAGTTTTCTTGAAAATGATCGATCAAGACCGGAAGCAACCAAGAGGGTAACTTTATAATCGGCAGAAACAAACAGATTTGCAGCAAATCATAAATTTCCGGCCGTCATACAAACCAGGCACAGCATATATAGAATACGGCGACTTTGTGCTATTATTAAGAAGGCGTATTATTGAAATCTACACCTTTGTATTTAAACACCTTGATAAGGGAGAAATAGAAATGGATATACTTAATAATCTTAATCCGCAGCAGAAGGAAGCGGTTATACATACCAGTGGCCCCTGTATGGTTTTGGCCGGAGCCGGCAGCGGAAAAACACGGGTGCTGACCCGGCGTATTGTGAATCTTATCAACCAGGGCATATCGCCTAATTCCATATTGGCCATAACCTTTACCAACAAGGCAGCACAGGAAATGCGTGCCCGCGTGGCGCAAATGATTCCAGATTACACCGGCCAATGGATTCAGACTTTTCACGCGGCATGTTATAAGATATTGCGCATGGACATTGAACACCTGGGCTATAACCGGAATTTTACTATTTTTGATGAAACTGACGGCAAGGCGCTCATAAAAGAAATATTAAAAGAAGAAGAGAATGATTTTGAAACCAAACCGGACGAGATATTATATATAATCAAGCAGGCCAAGAACAGCCTTATTGACCCGGAAAAATACTTTGAACGCATGTCCGTATCATATATTTTAAAAGAAAAATATTACCGGGTTTACCGGATGTACAGTGCGCGCCTAAAAGATAACAATGTACTTGATTTTGAAGATTTAATAATTTTATGCATAAAACTGTTCCGGGAGTATCCTGAAGTTCTGAAAAAGTATCAGGATTGGTTTAAATTCATCATGATAGATGAATACCAGGACACCAACTATGCCCAGTACTTATGGGCCAAACTGCTTGCTGCCCACGAAAATATATTTGTGGTGGGTGACCCGGATCAATCCATCTACAGCTGGCGTGGAGCCGAACCTTATAACATCAAAAGATTTTTGCAGGATTACCCGGGCAGTAAAGTGATCAAGTTGGAAATGAATTATCGTTCTACCGGTACTATTTTAGCTGCAGCCAATTCAATCATCCAGAATAACGAAGACCGGGAGGAAAAGGAACTTCGCACCAGTCAGGGCCAGGGAGAACCCATCGTTTATTTCTGTGCCAGTGACAGTTATCAGGAAGCCCGGTTTATAGCAGATACCATTACTGATTTAGTAGACCGGGAAAACCGGAAATATGATGATTGTGCAGTTTTTTATCGTACTCATGCCCAGTCGCGTATACTGGAAGATGCACTGGCCAGCCGGTTTATTCCTTACAAGATAGTGGGGGCCCACAAGTTCTACGAGCGTAAAGAAATTAAGGATATGGTGGCTTATCTGAGATTGGCTGCCAATAACAATGATCGTCTGAGTTTTCGCCGGGTGATAAACACTCCCCGTCGCGGCATCGGTGAAAAGACGATCGAGAAAATAGACACCTATGCGCAGGAAAAAGGTTGTTCCATAATGGAAGCACTGGTCGACCCGTCTCAGATAACCGGGATAAGTGCCAAAATGGGCGATGTTCTGCAGGAATTCTATGGGATGATCCAGTTTTTTGCCACCGTGGCCGAGACCAGCTCCCTGCGTGAGGTTATTGAAACGGTAATTGATTCTACCGGCTATTTGGCTGATCTGCGTAAGAACAGCCCGGCTGATGCGGAAACCAGAATTGAAAACGTGCAGGAATTGCTGTCCATGGCCCTGGAGTTTGAACGTGAAGGGGGACAGGGACTGGAGGATTTTCTGGCCGGTATAGCCCTGACCCAGGATACCGATAATATGGATTATACGGATGCGACCTTATTGATGACCTACCACGGCGCCAAGGGTCTGGAGTTTCCTGTCGTATTCATGACCGGGATGGAAGAAGGAGTCTTCCCCTCTTTCCGTACGGAGACGATTGAACAACTGGAAGAAGAAAGACGCTTATGCTATGTGGGCATAACCAGGGCGATGGAGAAGCTCTACCTTACCAATTCGGTGTCGAGGTTGCTGTATGGATATGAACGCAATAATCCACCTTCCCGTTTCTTAAAGGAAATACCCCAGGAATTGCTGACATCTCCGCATGCCAAAAAAATAGTGCATGAAGAGCTGGAGGAAGGCGACACGGTTATCCATCGTAAATTTGGTATAGGGAATATACAGAGCATCTCCGAAGACGGCGTTGCCACGATCGAATTCGAAAGAGCAGGCCGGCGCATGCTTCGTTTAGATATTGCCCCATTGGAGAAAATAAGTTAAGAAAAAACCTTCCACACTTGAGTTCTGCATCAGTAACTTTGCTAATGTCATCCTGAGGCAAAGCTGAAGGATCTTAAGATTCTTCGCTAAGGCTCAGAATGACAAATGGTTTTTTTGAATTATGCAAAAGTGAGGCATTGGCAAAACATGGATGAAAAGCAAAGAATAAAAGAATTAAGAGAACAAATCATGTATCATAACCGTAAATACTTTGATGAAAATTCCCCCGAGATCAGCGATTATGATTATGATATGATGCTCCGGGAACTTGAAGATATGGAACGAAAGCACCCGGAACTTATAACCCCGGATTCTCCCACCCAGCACGTCGGTGAAAGCATCAAACGTGAAATGGGCAAAAAAGTTCGCCATGATGTACCTATGCTGTCACTTGAAGACAGGTTCTCCCAGGCAGAAATAACCGATTTTGTTCGCAAGATGCAAAAGGACCTGGCCAAGCCTGCATTCACAGTTGAACACAAGATTGACGGGTTATCGGTGGCTTTGCGCTACCGGAACGGCAGATTTGTCCAGGGGATGACTCGCGGCGACGGGATTAACTATGGGGAAGATGTTACCGCGAATTTAAAAATGATAGAATCCATTCCCATGACTTTGCCTAACCAGCTACCGTATCTGGAAGTTCGCGGTGAAGTTTATATGGACAACGATATATTTGAAGCTATTAATGCCCGGCAAGAAGAAATGGGTGGCAAAACTTTTGCCAATCCCAGAAACTGTGCTGCCGGTACATTAAGACAGTTGAATCCTCAGGTGGTGGCTGAACGCAAACTATCCATCTTTATTTTTAACCTGCAGGCGGTCGAGGGAGCAGAATTTGCTTTACATTCGGAAGTCCTTGATTGGTTAGGCCAGCAAGGGTTTAAAGTAATACCTTACGTAAAATGTTCCTCGGAGGATGAGGTGTGGGAGGCCATATGTAAAATAGGTGAAACCAGGGGAGAACTGTCCTATGGTATCGATGGTGCGGTAGTTAAAATTGAGAGCCTGCGGGATCGTGAAATGCTGGGGGCTTCATCCAAGGTACCGAGATGGGCGGTTGCCTATAAGTATCCGCCGGAAGAAAAACAGACCAGAGTGCTTCATATCGAGGTTAATGTGGGACGAACCGGAAGACTGACTCCCTTAGCTATTTTGGAACCGGTCAGATTAGCGGGTACCACCGTCTCCCGCGCCTCACTGCATAACCAGGATCAAATCAACCGTTTGGATATTCGAATTGGTGATACGGTCATAGTTCGCAAGGCGGCGGAGATTATTCCGGAAATTATTGAAGTCGTAAAGGATAAACGGCCGGATGAAACTTTACCGTTTGTTATTCCTGATAAATGCCCGGTTTGTGGCGCACCTACGGTTAGAGAGGCCAGTAATGACAAAGAAGGGGCTAACATTCTTTGTACAAATTCAAGTTGTCCAGCCCAAATCAGCCGTCTGATCACATATTTTGCCTCCCGGGAAGCCATGGATATTGATGGACTTGGGCCGGCCGTGGTTGAGGCACTTATTAAGAAGGATTACATTAAAGATTTATCCGATATTTATTATCTTAAAGATCATAGAGATGAACTGATAAGTGATGCCATTACAGGCAGGCCCAACAGTAAAAAGTCTGATACATCCAAAAGTATAGATAAACTGCTTGCTGCTATCGAAAAATCCAAAGAAAATGATATTGATAGATTAATTAATGGATTTGGGATACGCAATGTTGGCCGGCAAACCGCCATCATATTGAGGGATAATTTTGATGATATGTTTTCTATTGCCAATGCCGGTTGTGACGAACTGCAGAATTTAGAAGGGTTCGGCGCCATCAGTGCTCAGGCCGTATACGAATTTTTTGCCAAAACTGAAACCAGGTATATGCTGGAACGCCTTCAAAAGGCGGACGTTAATATGCAGTCTAAAGCTTCGGCCAGATCAATCGGCAGCAGGTTCCAGGGTAGCACCTTTGTTCTCACCGGAACGCTCCCGACTATGACCAGAGAGGAAGCAGCTCAATTGATTCAAGAAAATGGCGGACGTGTAACGAATAGTGTCTCTAAGAAAACCGCCTATGTGCTGGCCGGGGATAATGCCGGGAGTAAACTTAACAAGGCACAGGATCTTGGCGTCAAAATTATTTCGGAAGCTGATTTGCTGAAAATGCTTAACTTCAATTCCTAGCAACCGCTGGCATCACAACCAGCGTCTTTAGCGTCCAATCTTAACATTCCCTGTCAAATATTCTGCTGAACCAACATCTATTTTCCTCACACCAATATACCCGAGCTGAAAAAAGGTAATCTAAGAACGATGTACTAAATACGGGTTCGATTAAAAATGCCATGAGATTTTCATACAGTTATGGAGATAATTACATAAAAAGACGCGTTATACATAAATTTAGCAAAATATTAATTTTATGGATAAAGCTTTTTTATATTTTAGTTAGAAGAATTTGCAGGAATATCATAGAATTATGTCGAAGATAAAAAAACATAATACAATGGAGAGGTGATATTGTTACTGGCAAACTCTTATTGCAATAAGCCGATGCACAACTGAAATAGAAAGGTTGGGTTAAAAAATGTGGGAAACAAAAATGAACATCAATCAGGTAGTTGAAATTCGTAGCAAAACCCTGTGTTATTTTGGAGTAGGTGCATTGCAAAAAGTAACTGATATCTGCGCTTACCTAAAAAGTACAGGCGTAAAATCAGTACTGGTTACAACTGATGAGATAGTTTATAAAGTTACCGGCGTTTGGGAAGTTCTAGAACCAGCCTTAAAGAAGGCCGGTATAAATTATGCTCTTTATACTGGTGTAGTACCTAATCCTACCGTTGACGGTATTGATGAAGCGGTTGCTTTGGGCAAGAAGGCAGGTGCCGGTGCAGTTATAGGTATTGGCGGCGGAAGTGCTATTGATACTGGTAAGAGTGCTGCTGTATTATTACATCCTGATTTTGCTAAATACAATGCTCGCGATCTCTATCTTTTCAAATTCGATGCAACTAAAGCAGTTCCTATTATTGCTATCAATACTACTCATGGGACCGGAACTGAAGTTGACCGGTTTGCCGTAGCCAGTATTCCTGAATTGGAATACAAACCGGCTCTGGCAGTAGATTGTTTATATCCTCAGTTTGCTATTGATGACCCGGCTATTATGAGAGGGTTACCGGTAGGCCAGACCATGTATACCGCGGTTGATGCGTTAAACCATGTAGTCGAAGCAGCCACATCACTGGCTACCAATCCCTACGTGGTTATGACGGCAGTGGAAACCGGCCGCCTGGTGGCCAAGTACTTGCCGCAGGCAGTAGCACATCCCGATGATTTGACAGCCCGTTATTACTTGCTTTATGCATCCATGATAGGCGGAATTTGCTTTGATAATGGCTTGCTGCATTATACTCATGCCATGGAACATCCATTAAGCGGAATTAAACCTAACCTGCCCCATGGATTAGGTTTGGGAATGATTTTACCAGCTGTTATCAAAGTTATTTATCCTGCCTGCCCTGAAATCTTAGCATCAATCTTTGCATCTTACGTACCTGGTTTGAAGGGTGTGGCCGGGGAAGCCGAAATGTGTGCCAAAGGTGTGGAACAGTGGTTGTTCAATGTAGGTGTAACCGAAAAATTAGCCGATTTTGGATATACCGAAAAAGACCTGGAGAATGCCACCAGATTGACCTTTGAAACACCGTCCTTGAGCTTCCTCTTAAGCGTAGCACCGGTTAAAGCCACCGAGAAAATTGTAAGAAATATATACATGGAAAGTCTCAAACCAATGTGCAAGTAATTTAAACAAAACCCTAACAATACCATATTGCCATAACATAGCGCCTCTCCAGGGAGGACCGGCTTACCAGCCTGGTCCTCCTTTTATTATGGCTTTTTGCTTACATCCGCCTTCCGCGTATCGCGTATAATGTATTCTTGGTTTTCTCCTTGCTTGAAACCTTCCTTTTTATGTATAGCAAAGGTATAATTTTAAATGTATGTTGTATATATAGGAGATTTTTTTGTGACAGGTACTTTGATAAATACCGGGGCGATACTGGTGGGTGGACTTATCGGGCTGTTTTTGCGTCGGGGTATTCCTGAAAATTACAGTCGCACCGTGCAGGATGCACTGGGATTGTTAATAATCGTTATTGGTATTCAATATGGCTTTAAAGCAGATAATGTGGCATTGGTGGGATTAAGTCTGGCTATTGGAGCAGTCATAGGCGAATGGAGACAATGGGAAGCACGCCTGGAAAATGTGGGTGTTAGATTACAGAAGGCACTGGGGCGGGAAGAAAGTAGCTTTGTAAAGGGATTTGTATCTGCCACTCTTTTGTTTATTGTAGGTGCCATGGGAGTAGTCGGAGCACTGGAAGACGGATTAACAGGAAATCACCAGATTTTAATAATAAAAGCTATGCTCGACGGCATATTTTCCATGTTGTTTTCTGCCAGCATGGGCATAGGTGTATTATTTTCAGCTTTTCCGATCCTGATCTATCAAGGTTCTATCAGTCTGGGCGCAGAAATAATCAAACCTCTGCTTACCGATCCTATGTTGAATAACATAACCGCTTTGGGTGGAATTATTATTGCCGGGTTAGGCTTTAATATGCTTGGGCTTACCCGCATAAAGGTAGGAAACATCCTTCCTGGAATAATAGTTGTACCCCTGCTGATGGCTCTTATAAAGTTCCTTCCCTTTTAATTAAGCTTAAACATAAAATAAATGCTGCTATAAAGGCTTAACCTATAAAAAGTTAGGTAAATAAAGGCCTTTTTGATATAATATTGTGCATAAATATTTTGGATAGTAAAAAGGAGGTAGCTTAAATGGCTCTGACTATAAAAGAAGTAGAACATGTTGCTTTGCTGGCCCGGCTTAGTTTAAGCGATGAGGAAAAAGCACTGTTTAGCCGCCAGCTTAGTTCAATTCTGGAATATGTTGACCAGCTGAATGAACTCGAGACCGATGATGTGGAACCTCTTACCCACATACTCCCGGTTTTTAACGTTTTCCGGGAAGATGTAGTCAGACCTGGTTCCGTGCGGGAGGAAATACTCTCCAATGCCCCCCTCCTGGAGGAAAATCAATACAAAGTTCCAAAAATAATGTGACGGAGGTTCTCTCATGGAATTATTTGAACTGACTTTACACGAATTACGGGAGTTGTTGGAACAGAAACAGGCATCTTCCACCGAGATTACTACTTCCGTATTAAATAGAATAGACCATGTAGATAAAGAGTTAAAAGCTTTTATCACCATTAACGATGCCGCAGCACTGGCCCAGGCGGCCCAAATTGACGCCCGGGCGGAATACCCCGGCATTACAGGCGTTCCCTACGCTTTAAAGGATATTTTCTGTACCCGTGGGCTTAGAACCACCTGTTCATCGCGTATACTGGAGAACTTTGTTCCGGTTTATGATGCCCATGTGGTTCAAAAACTAAATAAGGCGAATAGTGTACTGGTAGGGAAACTGAACATGGATGAATTTGCTATGGGCTCAGCGACGGAGAATTCTGCCTTTTTCCCCACCCATAACCCTTGGGATTTACAGAGAGTGCCGGGTGGTTCTTCCGGCGGCTCGGCCGCAGCGGTAGCAGCCTGCGAAGTACCTTTTACTCTGGGCACCGATACCGGAGGGTCCATACGACAGCCGGCTTCATTCTGCGGCATAGTAGGGCTCAAACCTACATATGGCAGAGTATCACGCTGGGGAGTGATTGCTTTTGCATCTTCGCTTGACCAGGTCGGGGCCTTTACCCGGGATGTAGAAGATTGTGCCCTGGTAATGAATATAATCGCCGGGCACGACCCTATGGATTCTACCAGTGTTAAGGTGGAAGTTCCTGATTATACTTCCTTTTTAAATAGAGATGTTAAAGGACTTAAAATAGCATATCCGCGGGAATACTTTGACGAAGGGGTGGATTCGGAGATAAAAGCTGCGGTTCTCCGTGCCCTGAAGCAATATGAAAGCATGGGGGCCATAGTCGAGGAAATTTCCCTGCCGCACAGTAAATATGCCTTGCCTGCTTATTATCTGGTAGCTCCGGCTGAAGCCAGCGCCAATCTGGCCCGTTTTGACGGAGTAAGGTATGGTTACCGCGACTTCCAGGCTGAAAATGTAGTGGATATGTTCTCCAATTCCCGGGCAGTAGGGTTTGGGGATGAGGTTAAAAGAAGGATAATGATAGGAACCTATGCTTTAAGTTCGGGCTATTATGACGCCTACTATCTTAAAGCCTTAAAAGTACGGCGTCTGATTTATCAGGATTTCGAAACGGTATTTAAAAAATTCGACATAATAGTGTCGCCCACTACCCCTACTACCGCTTTTAAACTGGGGGAGGTAAGTGATCCGCTTACTCTGTATATGAACGATATTCTTACCGTACCGGTAAATATGGCGGGTCTGCCCGGCATTTCAATACCCTGTGGTTTCCATGCGGGACTTCCGCTGGGAATGCAGATTATTGGGCGGGCATTTGATGAAGGTACAATTATACAGGCCGCTCATGCTTTTGAACAGCAAAACGATTATCATACCATGCGTCCGGCATTGGGGGTGAAATAAATGAGCAGGGATTATGAAATAGTAATTGGTCTTGAGGTACATGCGGAATTAAAAACAGCTACTAAGATATTTTGTTCCTGTTCAACTGCTTTCGGAGCTGAACCCAATACCCAGGTATGCCCGGTATGTTCCGGATTTCCGGGTATGTTGCCGGTACTGAATAAAAAAGTAGTGGAACTGGCTATCCGCACCGGAATAGCCTTGAATAGTCAAATTGCCGAATACTGCTGTTTTGACCGTAAGAATTATTTTTATCCGGACTCGCCCAAAGCATACCAGATATCCCAGTATGCTCTGCCTATTTGCTTTAAAGGTTATTTGGATATAGATGTAGACGGGAAGAAAAAACGTATCGGTATAACCAGAGCTCATATGGAAGAGGATGCGGGCAAGCTTGTACACCAGGGAGACATAACTACCACCCCGTTTTCACTGGTGGATTTGAATCGTTGCGGGGTACCGTTGCTGGAAATCGTATCTGAGCCTGATATGAGAAGCGCTCAGGAAGCAAGGGCCTATATGGAAAAATTACGTTCCATATTATTGTTTGCCGGAGTATCGGACTGCAAGATGCAGGAAGGTTCCTTGCGCTGTGATGCCAATGTATCGGTAAGACCGTTCAATCAGTCGGGATTTGGCACCCGGACCGAGATAAAAAACCTTAATTCCTTCCGGGCGCTGGAAAAGGCCATTGAATATGAAGCTCAAAGACAAATGGATATGCTGGAAGATGGGGAAAAGGTCATTCAGGAGACCAGAACCTGGGATGAGGAAAAACAGGTTACCAAATCCATGCGTTCCAAAGAAGAAGCACATGACTATCGTTATTTTCCTGAACCGGACCTGACGCCTATAAAAATAGAACCTGCCTGGGTTGAAGAAATGAGGCAAGATATGCCGGAACTTCCCGACCAGGCTCAGGCCAGACTCACCCATGATATGGGACTGTCAGATTATGATGCCGCTTTGCTTACCCTGACCCCTGGAAATATGGCTTTCTTCGATGAATGCGTAAGTCAGTATGGTGATGCCAAGACGGTGGCCAACTGGATGATGGGTGAGTTGTACCGGCTTTTGAATCAGGAAAATATAGAGATAGAAGAATGCCTTATAAAACCTGCCCACCTGGCGGCTATGTTAAAGCTGATCGATGATGGCACCATAAGCGGCAAGATTGCTAAAACTGTTTTTGAAGATATGTTCAGCAGCGGCAAAACCCCTGATGCTATCGTAAAAGAGAAGGGATTAATACAGGTTTCCGATGAGGCAGCACTGATTCCGATTATTGACGAAATAATCAGTGCGAATCCCAAAGTAGTTGAAGATTATAGGAATGGTAAAGAAAAAGCAGCCGGCTTTTTTGTCGGCCAGGTTATGAAAGCCACCCGGGGTAAGGCAAATCCAGCTATTGTCAACGAGTTACTTAAAGAAAAATTGGGGAGGGAAAATTAAGTTATGATGTGGGAGAGTTTAAGCAAAAAAGATTGGTTCCTTGAAGACGACGCCAAAGTATATGTCGTGGATACGACTTTAAGAGATGGTGAACAAACTGCCGGGGTAGTATTTAACAATGATGAAAAGATAAGAATCGCCCGTTATCTGGATCAGATTGGGGTAGACCAAATTGAAGCAGGTATTCCGGTTATGGGTGGGGGTGAAAAAGAATGCATCAAGCAAATGGTTGGTTTAGGGCTTAAGTCCAGCATTATGGCCTGGAACCGGGCGGTAATTTCGGATATAAAACAATCGATCGAATGTGGAGTAGACGCTGTTGCTATTTCCATATCCGCTTCTGATATTCACATAGAACATAAATTACAGACTACACGCCAGCATGTACTTAATATGATGGGTGATGCAGTCAAATTTGCCAAAGACAATAACCTTTATGTTTCAGTAAATGCCGAAGATGCCTCCAGGTCGGATATAGAGTTTTTGACTGAATTTGCCTTGGTCGCCAAGCACGCCGGTGCTAACCGCTTGCGTTTCTGCGATACGGTAGGAACCTTAAACCCGCTTACCACTTACCGCTATATAAGAACTTTATTGGATGCGGTAGGACTGAATATTGAAATGCATACTCATAATGATTTTGGTATGGCCACGGCCAATGCCCTGGCCGGGATATATGCCGGCGCCACCCATGTCGGGGTAACGGTTAACGGTCTGGGTGAAAGAGCCGGAAATGCCTGCCTGCAGGAAGTAATTATGGGTTTAAGGCATCTGATGAACGTGAATGTCACCTACGATACTACCCTTTTCAGAGAGGTAGCAGAGTATGTCGCCCGTGCTTCCGACCGTCCTCTGTCGGTCAACAAACCTATAGTCGGTGCCAACATCTTTGCTCATGAATCGGGCATACATGGTGACGGAGTTCTGAAGAACCCATTGACTTACGAAGCTTTCAAACCTGAAGAAGTAGGTCTGGAACGGCAGATAGTGATTGGCAAGCATACCGGAACAGCCGCTATCCGTTCCAAATTTGTAAATGAATACGGCCTTGATATTAGTGAGAAAACCGCCAAAGATTTACTGGTTAAAGTCAGAGATAAATCGATTGAAGTCAAACGCTCCTTGTTTGATAAAGAACTCATGTGCTTATATGAAGAATATTTGCAGGAAAACAAGGCAGAGAATAATTAATAATTATCCCCCAGTATTATGACACCGAAGGGAGAATGGAATAGATTGGGAAAGACCATAGCTGAAAAGATACTATCAAAAAAAAGCGGCCAGGACGTCCGGGCCAATGATATCGTGGTAGCTGACCTTGACTTTGTTATGGGACAGGACGGGACGTCACCTCTGGCTATAAAAGCCTTTGAAAATATGAAAGCGGAAAAGGTTTTCGACCCTAAGCGTATTGCCATGGTTATTGATCATAGTGCCCCCAGCCCGCTGGAAGGAGTATCACAACTGCATCAGCAGATGAGAACTTTTGCAGATCAACAGGGGATTAATTTCTATGATATCGGTGACGGGGTATGCCATCAGCTGGTACCGGAACAAGGCCATGTGGTACCGGGCAATCTGGTGATAGGAGCAGATTCACATACCTGTACCTATGGAGCCATTAATGTTTTCTCCACCGGAGTAGGTTCGACCGATCTGGCGGCCGGATTGATATCAGGCAAACTGTGGTTCAAGGTACCGGAGACCATAAAATTTGTGCTTAACGGCAAATTGCCGCCAGGGGTTTATTCCAAGGATCTTATACTTTATCTGATTGGGGATGTCACTGCTGACGGAGCTACCTATATGGCTACCGAATATACCGGAGAAGCCATTGCCGGTCTCTCAGTGGAAGCACGCTTTACCATCAGCAATATGGCGATTGAGATGGGTGCCAAATGCGGTTTGATGGAAGCAGATGAAAAAACCGTAGCCTGGGTCAAGGAACACAGTAAAACTTCTTTTGAAACGGTTAAGGCCGATGATGATGCGATTTACCGCATGATAAAAGAATATGATGTATCCAAACTGGAACCGCAGATCGCCAAACCGCATACGGTCGATAATGTGGTACCCTTAAGGGAAGCAGCCGGGACTCCTATACAGCAGGGAGTAATCGGAACCTGCACCAATGGCCGTATAGAAGACTTGCGTATTGCGGCCGGCATTCTCAAAGGACACAAAATCCCTCATAATGTACGCCTGGTAGTTGCACCGTCTTCACGTCAGGTAATGCTGCAGGCGCTGAGAGAAGGGCTGATTGAGGTTTTCGTACAATCCGGCGCTGCCGTAGTCACACCCGGTTGCGGTCCCTGTGTGGGAACCCACAATGGAGTACCTTCAAATGGTGAAAACGTAATATCCACCGCTAACCGGAACTTTAAAGGCAGAATGGGCAATAACAAGGCCTTTATCTATCTGGGTTCACCGGCCACAGTAGCAGCTTCGGTTCTGAAAGGTGAGATTACCGATCCCAGAGAGTTTCTGTAAAAGATTTAAGGCGGAAGGTTTGACTCTTGCTACTTCAGCCGGGGACATACCTTCCTTTCAGATTCGCCGCCGAACCGAAATAAAGAAGGTCCCAGGGTTAGTTGAAGCCGGGATAGCAGGCAACACGGAAAGGGTGGGCTGTCCGCCGGTTCAGACCTGTGGAAGATGTAACATACCGAAAGGAGATACATTATGGACTTAAAGGGGAAGACTCATAAATTTGGGGATGATGTCAATACGGACTACATCATTTCCGGTAGATATAAGTTCAAGACTCTGGATATGAGAGAGCTCGCCAAACATGTCATGGAAGATCTGGATCCTGATTTTTACAACAAGGTCAATAAAGGGGACTTTATTGTAGCGGGGAAAAATTTCGGCTGCGGTTCGTCCCGCGAGCAGGCCCCGCTGGCTATCATAAATGCTGATGTAAGCGCGGTAATTGCCAAATCATTTGCCCGTATTTTTTACCGCAACTGTATAAACACAGGTTTACCGCTGGTGGAATGCAATACCGATTTGATTGATGAGAATGATGAATTGCAGGTTGAACTGGACAAGGGAGTACTTCATAATCTGACCAAAAATATAGATATAGAGATTACACCACTTCCTCCGGTAATGTTAAAGATATTATCTGATGGCGGATTGGTGGAGCATTTTAAAAAATATGGAACCTTTAATTTTGATTAAAGGTTCATGCTGATTAGGAGGTTGTTATAAATGACTACGGGCGTGACAGGTGAAAAAATTATAGTGAAAAATGGGGTTCTACAGGTGCCGGCCCATCCGGTAATACCATTTATCGAAGGTGATGGTACCGGACCGGATATATGGGCGGCCGCCTCGCGCGTGCTTGATGCTGCGGTGCAAAAAGCCTATGACGGCAAGCGGTCATTGATCTGGCAAGAAGTACTGGCCGGGGAGAAGGCCTTTAAATTGACCGGGGAATGGCTGCCCCAGGAGACTATGGATACTATCAGGGAATATATCATTGCCATCAAGGGACCTTTGACAACTCCCATCGGTGGGGGCATTCGTTCTCTTAATGTGGCCATGCGCCAGGGGCTCGATTTATATACCTGTTTGCGGCCGGTAAGATATTTTGCCGGTGTACCGTCACCGGTTAAACGTCCTCAGGATGTCAATATGGTGATTTTTCGGGAAAATACCGAGGATATATATAGCGGTATAGAATATCCCATGGGCTCGGATGAAGCCCAAAAGCTGATTAAATTCTTGCAGGAAGAATTGGGAGTCAGCAACATCAGATTCCCTGAGACATCAGGCATAGGTATTAAGCCGGTATCCCAGGAAGGCACCTGCCGCCTGGTGCGTGCAGCCATTAAGTATGCTATCAAGGAAGGACGCAAGAGTGTTACTCTGGTACACAAGGGTAACATCATGAAATATACTGAAGGCGCCTTTAAAAATTGGGGCTATGCTTTGGCTGAGGCCGAATTTGGGGACAAGATATTTACCTGGAACCAGTATGACCGGATAAAAGAGTCACAGGGCCTTGCTGCCGCGGACCAGATGCAGTCACAAGCTGAAGCGGAAGGCAAGATAATAATCAAGGATTCCATTGCCGACATCTTCTTGCAACAAGTTTTAACCCGTCCGCGGGAATTTGAGGTGGTCGCCACCATGAATTTGAACGGAGATTACATCTCCGATGCTCTGGCCGCACAGGTGGGCGGAATAGGCATCGCACCGGGCGCCAATATAAATTACGACACCGGTCATGCTATTTTTGAAGCTACCCATGGAACGGCTCCCAAATATGCGGGTATGGACAAGGTCAATCCCTCCTCGGTTATACTGAGCGGAGAGATGATGCTGCGGCATTTGCAGTGGAATGAGGCGGCTGATTTGATTATCCGGACGATGGAAAAAACTATTGCCGGCAAAATCGTAACTTATGATTTTGCCCGTCTTATGGAGGGTGCAACCGAGGTTAAGACCTCCCGGTTTGCGGATGAGTTAATCAAAAACATGTAAAATTGGGACCTGTTAAGCTAATCAAGCCCCCGTATGCAGTATAACGGGGGCTTTGCCATATACAGATAAAGCGCAATCGGTATAATTGTATTAAAAGTTCAAGGGGGCTGTGGTTTGAAAATAATAGAGATGTATAAATCCCAACGACCGTTATTATCTTTAGAAATTTTTCCTCCGCGTATAGATTATCCGCTGGAAACGATTTTTAAGACTTTGGATAAACTGAAGTTGATAAATCCGGGTTATATAAGTGTGACTTACGGGGCCGGAGGCAGCAATAGAGACCGTACGGTAGAGATCACCACCCGTATCAAGCAGGATTACCAGATTGAATCCCAGGCCCATCTGACCTGTGTAAGCCATACCCGTCGGGAAGTAAACGCTATACTGGATGAGCTGGGCCATCAGGGCATTGAGAATATCATGGCTTTGAGGGGGGATTTGCCTGAGGATGGCAGTTTTAATATTGAAAAACAGGAATATCGCTATGCCTGCCAATTGATAGAAGATATTAAAGGACGGGATAATTTTGGTATCGCTGCGGCTGCTCATATGGAAGGACACCCGGAATGTTCTACTTTACGGGAGGATTTGCTTAATCTTAAACATAAGGTAGATGTGGGAGTCGATTTTTTAATTACGCAGCTTTTCTTTGATAATCGGATATACTATGATTTCCTGGAAAAATGCCGCCGGACCGGCATTAACTGTCCTATTGTACCCGGGGTGATGCCGGTGCTGAATGCCCGCCAGATTCGGCGCATTATTTATCTCTGCGGTGCCTCCATGCCGGCCAAAATGCTTATCCTGGTGGACAAATACGAGCATTATCCCGACGATATGGTAAAGGCCGGAATCGAATATGCCAGTCAACAGGTCAGCGATCTGCTGCAGAATGATGTGCCCGGGATCCATCTATACACCATGAACAAACCTGACCAAATTACCACCATCGTAAAAAACACCAGACTAGCTTAAAGTATAGTCTTGTGGTATGGAAGCCGGCGGTGAGGTTTATCCCGTTTGCTCCATGCTCCGGCAGCGAAAACACCAACGGCTCATTTCGCGGCTGATGGGGTCGAGCGGCACACTAACACGGGGACATTCCTTACTTCGGTTCGCGGAGCGGACCTGAGAGGAAGGTGTGTCCCCTGCTGAAATAGCGAGAGAAAACCTTCCTATAGGTGTAAACCGTGCGGTCCATCACACTAATAATATATTAATCCCAATGTACCTGGGCCCACATGGGAGCCTATAACCGGGTTTACATCGCTTATTATCGGATGGGGGAAGATGTCTTTGACCCGGTCCGCCAGCAACTTAGCCTCATCCGGTGCATCCACATGAACCACGGCTACCTCATGCACATTCTTAATATCCTGTTTTAAACGGTTAATCAAACCATCAACTGCTTTTTGGTGGGTGCGTACCTTTTCATAGAGTCCTATCTGGCCATCAGCTAAATTTAAAACCGGTTTTACCTTCAGTATGCTGCCTATAAAACTGCTAAGCTGGCTTATGCGTCCGCCTCGCAGCAAATATTCCAGGTTATCCACTACAAAAAATATCTGCATTTTATCCCGCAAAGTAAATATTTCCTTCTCAATTTCAGCGGTAGTTTTGGCCGCTGCGGCCATTTGCGCCGCCTTTATTACCTGAAAACCTAATCCCATGACCGCGGAATATGAATCAATGACCTTTATCCGCTCGTGGCCGGCAAACATTTCGCAGGCTAATTGAGCAGATTGCACCGTACCGGATAATTTCGATGAAATCAAAATTACCATGGCGTTATCTTCAGGCCTGAGTGATTTATAAAGGGTGAGAAAATCAGCCGGGGAGGGCTGGGAAGTCCGCGGCATAAATTTTTCCTCCCGCAACCGCCGGTAGTATTCGGTATTGGATAGCTCTCCTTCCTTAAAAACCACATCCGGCAGGTGAACGTTTAGAGGAACTACCTTAATCGCAAACCGGTCAAGCACGGAAGCGTCAAGATTGGCGGTGCTGTCGGTAATAATCATAGTTGCCATACATAATAACCTCCAATAAAGCATGATACTATCTTATTATATAGGCCTATTATACACCAGCAGCTTTATAACATTAAAACCTCCATCATGATACTTCCACATTTGACTGCCGGTATAACGAAAATAGCCTTTGGCTAAGCAACGGGATGGACTGGTATTTATTTTCCCGGGCCAGGCCCTCGATTATCCCCGCGGTTTCAGATATATCCATAAAACCGTACATACCGGCAGTACCTTTGATATCGTGACTTATACTTTTTATCTCATCCATATCCATAATATCGACCGCGTCATTAAGGCTATTCAACATATCCTGCATCAAATCCATGAATTCGGGCAGTAAATCATTGATGATCTGATTGGACATACGGGGTTTTTTCTTTCTTAAAGTGTCAATATTCAGGTATTTCTTAATCTCCAGGGCCAATTCTTCAGCTTTAAATGGTTTGGCTATATATGAACTGCAGCCGTAGGCCAGGCATTTTTCCCGGTCTCCATTCATAGCATTAGCGGTCATGGCAATGATAGGCAGGTCTTTCCAGGTATTATTTTGCCGGATGATACGAGTAGCTTCATAACCATCCATGACCGGCATCTGCATGTCCATCAATATTACATCAAAACTGGTATGCTGGAGAATATTAAGGCACTCCAGGCCATTCCCTGCGTTGGTTACTTCAAAACCATAATTCAGCAGCATTTTCGTCACTATCCTCCGGTTGAGTTCGTTGTCCTCTACTACCAGGATCGATACCGGCGTAAAATCAAGCAGCAAATCGTCTTTAAATAAATCAAAGCTATTAGGCGTCGTTTCTTTATGGTTCTCGATGACGGCCTCGGTAGTTACCGGAACTGAAAAACTGAACCGGGTTCCCTGGCCATCCAGGTTGGTAACCCAGATACTTCCCTGCATTAATTCCACCATCTTCTTGCATATATAAAGACCAAGCCCGGTTCCGCCATATTTTCTGGAACTTGAGCTGTCGGCCTGAGTAAAGGGGGCAAATATAGTATCAATTTTATCACCGGAAATGCCTATGCCGGTATCAGTTACTGATACGGTCAAACAAGTATCCCCCTCAGGTCGGGCCATTAACTCCGCCTCTAAAGTAATAATGCCTGAATCGGTGAATTTAACGGCATTATAAAGCAGGTTCAGCAAAACCTGGCGTAGTTTCAGAGGGTCGATTTGGATGAGACCACTGGCTTTTTCCATTATCAATTTCAGCGTTAAACCTTTAGCTTTTAAAGCTGGTTCAATGATGCTGGATGTTCCGGATAGAAGGTTGGCTAAATCTACTGTTTCGGGATTGAGTTCCAATACTCCCAATTCTATTTTAGATACGTCTAATATCTGATTTATAATTTCCAACAACTGTTCACCGCATTCTCTGATTGTGCTCAAATATTCGGTCTGTTCAGGGGAAAGAGTCTCGGCCAGGAGTTCAACCGAACCCAGAATGCCGATCATAGGGGTGCGGATCTCATGACTCATGTTGGCCAAAAATTGGCTTTTGGACATATTGGCAGTTTCAGCCCGTTCACGGGCTTCTGCCAGAGCAGTTATATCGGTGGATATAATTACAATGCCGTTCAAGGCACTATTTTCCAGCAAGGGGTCTATATGGTGAATAAAATGTTTTATAGTGCCGTTCAGGTTGAGCGTGATCTCGCCCTGCCAGCTTTGCCCTGCCCTGATTTGCGCCTTTATGAGCTCCAGCCTGTCCTGGTCATAGGGATACATTATCCGCTGCAGATGGGGGATTAATTCATCCTGGACGGAAATTGCAAAAAGCTGTTTGGCGCGTTCATTAACACATTTAACGAAACCATTGGAATCTATCACTACCATACTTTCCTGTATGTTTTCCAGTAAATAAGACTGGTAGCGAATCTTCTGCGCAGCCCGATTCTTTTCTGTGATATCAGTACCTGCCATACGGCAGCGCTGTTTAACAGGCCTGGTGCGTCCTTCATGATAGGCAATGGAAAAACCAATTGCGGATGCCAGCGAGAGAAAGAGAGGAAGTCCAATAATGTTGAAAATGTGATTACGGAAAAATGGTGAAAAATTAAAAAGTATCCCTATCCATGGCAAAATAATAATGATTGAGATGGTAACCAGTGAGTATCGGGATAAATTTTTTAGTTTTACGTCAAACATTCCGCATACCCCCTAATAAATAGTAATTTTATGAGTAAATGGAGAAGTAATATTACCATACAACATTTGCGCGTAAAAACTTGTCTGGTTATGTTTCTAATCTAATGTTTTTTCTGGGTTTTATTGGCGAATGACGTCAAAAATAACCGGTAAAACAGAATTTGAGTTGAAAACAGCAATAATTTTCATGATTTTTTAAAGCGAAATGCAAGACTAGCTATGAAAACCTGGTATTAAATTATAGATATTGCGCTTAAAGGCAGGGATTCAGGGCGCAGTAATAGAAATATTGTCAGAATGAAATTATCAGGAGGTTGTTAATGTGATTGGTTTTACCAGAAAATCCGGAATAGCAGCAATTATTGCTGTATTTGTATTTACCATGGTATTCGTATGTACCGATGATCTGCAGGCTTCTTCCCCGGTTGCCATAGTTATTGACGGCAACCGGCTGGAAATGAACGAAAATACCGGGCTGCCCGTTATAATAGATGAAAGGACCTATGTACCGCTTAGAGTTATCAGCGAGAATTTAGGGGCTCAAGTAGATTGGATCAGTGACACGCAACAAGTCATCATATACACCAAAGCGAAATCAAATTCTTACCCTGTTCCAGCCAATTGGGATGGTGGGGTTCAAATAGTAATAGACGGACAACCATTAACCATTCCTTCAGGTTACGGCCAGGCCTATATCAGCAAACTTGACCGGGTAATGCTCCCTCTTCGGGCGGTAGGAGAAGCACTTGGGTGTGAGGTTAAGTGGGTAAGTGACACCAGCACCGTCTTGATTAATGCAAAAACCGATGAAATAGAAAATCCGGTAGATGATGTAGATAATAGTGATAATACTCCTAATTTGGTAGATAATCAGCTCTTGAATGATCTGGCCCAGTTTTCGACCAACCTGAAGTTAAGCGATGGCTCCGTAATTAATTCCAGTGCGCTGGCCAACATGGATGCCTCCAATTTTAGCGCAGAACAGTTGAATAATTTTAGAGTGTATCTGGACCAACTGAATAAATATCCAAAAGTAATAAACCTGCCTTCGGGTGAAACGATAAGGATATCCGATTTATCCATTATGGGTCCATCCATATTATCAGCGGCCCAAATTCAAGATTGGTTAGATAATGAAACACCCCGCATACAGGCCAAAATGGCAGCATCAGGCAGAGAGTTCGTACCTTTTGCTGATTTAGCGGAACTTTATATCAGAATTGGTGAAGAATATGGCATCAGAGGGGATATCGCATTTTTCCAGGCAGTCAAGGAAACGAATTACTTCCAATTCACCGGTCAGGTCACACCTGCGCAGAATAATTACTGCGGCTTATGGGCCACAGGCAGTCCGCTGACCGGACAGGAATCAGGTAATGGCGCCGACCCCCGGTATGTAATATTTGAACCCGGTCTGCACGGCGCAACTTTTGTTTCGCCTGAAGCAGGAGTAGAAGCACACATTCAGCATTTATATGCCTATGCCACCAAAAGTCCATTGCCTGCGGGTAAGGTAATAATTGATCCCCGTTTTTCGTTAGTTAGCAGAGGTATAGCTCCTAATTGGCAGCAATTAAATGCCCGGTGGGCAGTTCCGGGAACCACCTATGGACAGAGTATAATATTTGATTATTGGTGCAATGCATTGAACAGATAAGCCTCAAAACCCCATTTGTCATTGCTATGAATAACGGTTTTTTGTCATCCTGAACGTAGTGAAGGATCTTTCCATCTCGGAAACGGCAAGATTCTTCACTACGTTCAAGATGACATTCGCAAAGTTAATTATGCAAAACTCTCGCTTAACAAAACAGTCCCTGGACAGGCTTAAAGTCCAGGGACTTTTATTTATTCTATAACCTTGGGTCTATCCAAGGAGCATAAGTGCCTAATAATTTCCCGCCCGGAACTGAAACCGGCTATGCTTTTAGAGATTCAGTGTTCTTAGGCAGATAAGCCATTCGAAGCTTTGATAATGGCGGCTTTTTTTGCCCATGGTCCGAATGGTGCTCCGATCGGCAGAACGGTAAAACCGTAGTGCTTATTAAGAGCTATGGCTCCCGAGCCATAGATGGAGAAAATTGCAACGCCCAGTTCGGCATAGGCGGCCATATAATGCCACATTTCTCCACCCCATCCCAGCGTACTCATAAACAAACCCAGGAAGAGAAAATCGATTAGGAAAAAGATCATAAATAAAACTTTATGGGCGCCCATTGCACCAAATGTCATTATAAAGGTAAATGCGAAATAGCCCAGAAAAGCATAGCCCATCTGGTGTACGTCAACTGCAATGCCCTTACAGATCATGCCAGAGGAAATCATATAAAATAAAGCCATAGCAAACCAGAAAAAGCCATATCCACAGAACGCGGTCGCGCCAAAAGTATTATTATGTTTGAAATCGAATATACCTGCTACAAACTGTGCCAAAGCACCAAGGAAGATAGCCCAAGGTACAACGTAGACTACGCCTTCGGTAATTCCCATTTTGCTGGTGGAAGCCACCAAAGTAACCAGTGCCAGGCCCAAAAGTCCAAGTGGGGAAGGGTCGGCAACCACTGTCTGAACATGCCCGTTAATTGTCATATCTTTTGAATTTGCCATTGTAACCTCCTTCTTAATATCCCGTATTTTTAAATAACTAGTCTCTTTCAACCTCCTTCTTATCCGTTTTAGGTGCATATGGCTCCATGGATGATATATCTTTTTATTCCACATCTTGCCTAAAAATCCTGTTGATATATGTTTAATTTTTTAATAAATAGTATTAAAAAGAGAAAAAAGCATAATTACATAATTATGCTTTAAATACATTTATAAGGTTTAATTGTAAGATTAAAACACTACAAAAAAGGAGTTTTAAAGGAGAGAAAACTTTTTTGCGGGATAATCAGCGTCTTCCGCGTCTATTTTCTAATAAAATCACAGGGAGTAAGGCAATCCTTGCAGGGGGTTTTGTCTATGAAGAGCGGTTTTTGACGGTTCAGTTCTTTTATTTCATGTAATAAATCATGGGCCTGTTGTTCAGACGGGCAATCAGCGGCCAGAATAACCGCACCTTCCATACCGCCTACGCCGCCGCCGCCAATCATGGCAGCATCAATACCATAGAGGATTTTGAGGCTTTCAATTTCGGTAACCAGAGTAATGTTATCCAGTACCATGTAGCCTACCGGCACGCCCAGGCGGATTTCGGTCCGGTCTATACCTAAACCTTTCTGGGCTTCAGTACAGGACGGTATCAGTTTTTCCAAACCCACCGGAACGATAATCTCTATCCCCCGGGCTTTTAAAGTGCCAATGGCCTGACCGATCGTACCGCCATATTCGTTGGCCATAAGTATACCCACCCGACCGGAGGGGTCAACCGCATTGGCTCCTTTAATAAAAATATCTCCGCTTTGGAAAGACTTTATAAAATCAAGCCAATCAGTTTTTAGAGCCGCACCATGATCCAGGCACCAGGGCTGCATTCGGGAGGCCGGATTGGTGATACAGGCAACCTGCCCGGTTACAACCCCGGCCACATATTGTTCCGGGCGTTCAACTTTCATATCCAGCAAAGCTTGAGCTACTGCAATATTGGTGGTGCCATGGCCGATAAATATTTTGCCTGCATTCAAAGCTGATTGGACCTGAGGCAGGCGGGCTACAGCATGGGCAATAAGAGTCTTGGAAGCGGACGGGTGTAATGCAAAAGTGGTCGTCATAAAAAACCTTCCTTTCATTTACGATTTTGAAATATATCAATCATAGCATAGAGTTTGTAAAGGGTTGTTTTATCATGCCCGGAAAAAGGCAGGCGTTCGTTCTGTTGCAAACTTTGCAGGTGTTGCCGGTAATCTTTCATCAGGCTGGGGTTAGGATTTAACTTGGATAACTGATTAAACCAGGCTGTCTGAGCAGGGAGGAGATTCACAAAATCTTTGGCCGCTGTGCCGGTGGCGTGCCGGACATCCGTTAATTCAAGCTGAGCCTGGGCTAAATCCAGGCATACTACCATTTGCTCCGGTAGGGCGGACTTGGGTGCATGCACCTGCAGCACCAGATCCCGCCCGCTGAATCGTTCCGGAAGATTAGCGGTTTCAGCATCCCCCTCATAAATTCTTATGTTTAAATAATCCGGGTTGGGGGACAAGTTATAAGGAGTATCACGTTCCAGTGTTAATAGGGGATATTTCTTGTTCATCTCTACCTTAAGATTCTTCAGGTCAAAAGGAATTTTCTCCAGCAGGCTGGTTTGCCGGGCAGAATCAAATCGTTCAATATAAAAAGTAAAAGGATACACCGTCTTTAGAGTACAGGTGCGGCTGCGGTCAACCCCTCGGGCGGCAAGACCTTTGAGAACATTAAATGAGCGCTCCTCCGGCAGGATCAGGGGAACACGAGGAAAGGCCCGTTGCAGCAGCTCGTTGACCCCAGGCGTAAAAGAAGCGCCGCCTACCAGGAGAATACCGTCGAGATCCCATTCATTTCCGTTCATAAGTCCCAGGGTCTGTGCCCGGTTTCTAACTGAAGTGTCGATAAAAGCCTTCAGACTATCGAAAACATTTCTGGTTCGGGCCAGAAATGTAGCCTGGTCCAGCATCATTTGCAAAGCTTGTGAAGCATAAAAATCCGGCAGGTGGATATAAACTTCTTTTTGTTGTCCTAATTCCAATTTGATGCTCTGGGCGGATTGAAGCATGCGATTATACTGGAAAACCTGCAGCGGGGACATAGTTCCGGTTAGAGGAAAATGAACCGGGCTGAAACCAGTCTGCATGACAAACTCAGGCCACAATATATTATAAATTATAGCATGGTCTATTTCGTTGCCGCTAAAGGTGTCATGACCGGTTTGAAATTGCGATTCTACCGTGTAACCATCCGGCCCGGTGCTTAAAAAACTGAAATCACAGGTCCCTCCTCCGATGTCCAGACTTAATATTTCTCCCTTGAGGGGGTTGGGATTAGCCAGGTTATATCCGATTATAGCAGCGGCAGGCTCAGTCATCAGCTCAACCTGGCCGGTGCCGAAACAATCCTTTAACACCTGGAGCAAAAGCCTGCGGGCATTGAGACCAAAATAGTTGGGAACCCCGATGGTTACAGATTCAATTGGTTCCCCGGCAGGAACAATATATTCCTGGTTTAAATAATTAAAATAGGCCTTAAGTAAATTTCCCATATCAAAAGAACCCAGGACAAATGCCGGATTCCTTTTTAATTCCAGTTTAAATTGTGAAATGGTAAACATGTTATCACGCAGGCGTAGAGCGGCCCGGTCGAATATAAGACCGGAATCCGGGTGGTAGGCCACAGCGGTAGGCACAGCCGCGTCTGGTCCGACCAGATTTATCAAGAGGCCTTCTTTTAGATAACCGATTTTAGTAAATGAGGTACCCCAATCAATTGCCAGTTGCATCAGTTTTACCTTTCATCCCTACAATAAGATAAGGTATTTCTTCTTCGGACAGTTCATCCACTTTAATAATAAACAAATCGCCTTCTGCATGCAGTATGGTGCGGTCCTGCTCCGCTATTCTGGTTTCGACCTGATAGCGGTCCAGCAGATTAACAAACTCTTCGGGAAATTGATTTCCCACTTTCAGTTCCATCTGCTCTACTCTGATATCCATGCCTTTCCATATCCGGGTCAAATTACGGGGAGCCAGAAGTCTTTCCAAATCTGAGCTGATATTTTTTAACAGATTATAATATGTAGCATTCCAATCCAAAATCTCCTGATAATAACCACTCAACTGTGATACGGCGTTTTGTTGGAGCCGGTCGGAGTCCAGGCCGGTAATAATCAAAAAGATATTAAGGCATACCTGAGTTAGCGCATTATGGTTCAAAGTTTGATAATATTCATATTCGCCGGGCAGCAACTCAGACAGATCATCGTAAATGTTATCCCAGGCGTATGAGGTTGGCGAAGCTAAATCTGCTATCCTTGCGGCAATGTTTTGCTCGGACCCGGTTAGCTTTTGCTCCAGCTCAGCCAGTTTTTCAATGGAAAAGTCCTTACCCGGGTAAAGGGGTGCCGGGCGGACACCTTCGGCCAGTAACGATTGCTGTTGTTTTAAAACTGTTACCAGCGGTTCCAGCCATTTTTGCAAACTTCGAGCCGCAGCGGCGGCTTCAGCCACCTGTCCCTGTTGCAGATGAAGGTCCATAAGTTCAATATTCCAGCTTAGAGACGGTTTTAAGCTGTCGTCCCACCAGGAGTGCAATATACCAGTGCCTATACCCGGAAACCGGTTACTTTCCTTTATATTGTTAAAGATATCCCGCGCGTTTTCCAGCGCAGCAGAGGGACTGAAATCAGCCAGCAAATTAACCATAATATGCAAAGTCTGATATAAACGGTTGGCTTCCGTGACCATTTGCGGGTTATCAGAGTCTATCATATCCCACACCCGGGCTGCCTCACGGCTCAGACCGGATAAAGTCATGGCCTTGGTATAGGCGGCATTGTTCCACAATTGCAAGGTCGGAGCAACCAGCTTATGTACTGCATGGAGGCTGTTCAAAAGCTGTTCCAGGCGGTTCAAGAGTTGAAGGCGGCGCACTTTTTGACTGCGTTCCGAGATGATCCGGCTTGTTTCCAGATGTTCGCGGGCATCTATGAGCAGCTGGGAAATAGTTTTAACCTTATTGTAGAGCCCGGCATAACGCTTGATAATGGCCATAACATCTTTTTTGACCATAGTTTGGGTGCGGCTGAGCTTCAGAGCTTCATTGACGGACTGTTGCACCTGCTGCAGGTAAGTAGGCATAAAATGCTGGTCGAAGCTCTGATAGTAAAATGTATTCAACTGGCAAATATACTCATCGATTTCCGGCCAATCGTTGTTCCCCGCCGGCAGAGCAGGTAAGGCCTTCTTAATTTCAGTCCGTAAACGCTGTAAAAATTGTTCCAGTTCCATATTATATTTGTCAGTTAAATTCTCCTGTACCATTTTAAAATACCCCCCTGTAAGTACGGGCAAAGAAATCTTTAAAATCAGAATGGGCCGGGCTGGATGACTCTGCCAGCAATTTTTCGGCCTGCCGGCGGGTTTTGCTGTCCAAGCCCAGCTCCTGTATCACCGGCTGATTTAAAAAGATCGGCAGCGGAACCCATTTCCATAGTTCCATATAGTCTCTTAACAGATTCAAATCATTAATACTGCCGGGATGAAATTTTTCGGTCAGACGTAAAAACTCCAGGATTATAAAAGCTTCATGCGGAAGCGCTCTCATTCGTTCCAATGCGGTCAGCTGCATTGACTGGGCCAGGTCTGGCACCGGCTCCTGGCTACCGTCATACAGGCTGGTCAAAAACACATCATCAGGCCGGTAATCCTTAACTACAGCCGCCTTTAAACCGATTTCGGCCATAATATTCTGATCGGGTCCGGTCATACCCTCCTGAATAATTTCATAAATCTTCAGGAACTCCAGAGAAGCAGGCTCCGGGCTGATCAGTCCGAAGTAGCGGCGGTAACAGGAGAGAGCCGCAGTAAAGGGCGCGGATGGTTCATAAATCAGCGCATAGACCGGAATTATACGGCGCAATAACCGGTATAACAGTTTAAACAAAGCGGCTTCCTGATCGAAATTCACGGTTCGGTTGTGGTCCAGATAATTGACATAAGCGTCAGCCAGTATAGCCAGGCTGTCTTCGATCAGACCGGCTTCAAAAACAGCCCCGGCCGCTTCCAGCAATGCTGCGAACCGCCTGCTATGATCCGGTTGCAGCGAATCATACTGCCGGCTGGTTTTAAGAGCAAGGGCTGCACGAACCAGTAAGTGCAATTTATCTCCGTAAAGGGCGGAATAAGACGATTTCGTATGCAGACTGATTTTGATGCCATACTCAAACCCGCTCTGCTTTTGCATCTTATCCAACCGTTCACGCAAGACAGTGCGTAAATCCTGATTGGCCGTGCGCTTAAACAACTCTTTGCAAATTGGAATATCAAGGACATTGATAATCCGTACAAATTCAGGCTGATATTCAGACCGGTAAATATTGATGAGGAAGCGCAACTGGCGGAAATCAGGCCGGGTTTCAAGTATCAGATACGGTAAATCGGTTAAAAATTCGTGGGTCAAATCAGGCTTGTCATTCAGCCATTTATAGACCGCCAGATTATTCATATTAATAAAGAGAACCTGGAAAAAATCCGGGCGCTTATGCCAGTATAATGAACGATACAGGAATTCCACGGTGGCTTGGTCCACCTCACTAAAGGCCACACTGGTGACAGCGCAGGTACGCAGGCGATTGCGCAGCCGTACTTCATCCTGCCAGGATTGAAACAAGTCCTGGTCCGGCCTATCATTAAATTGTCTTACAATATCATGCATAGCTACTCCCGGTCATATAATATGAAGTTCAGATAGTCACAGGCATTACGAGCCTTAACTTCTTCGGCTTCAGACAAAAACAGGTAATAATAGATTGATTTCTGTTTATTAGTAAAAATACCTCCCAGGCGGTCGGGAGAATGATATTCGATCCGGTCAAAAGCGCTCTTGTTGCGGGTGAGATAGCGGTAACTTTGCAGACGGGTAATAAAAGAATAACGTGCCAGCCGCTCAAAATGGGTTTTAAGGCCCTGTTCCTTAAAAGGATTGGCTTCTTCATATTTAAAGACCGGTTTACCCGGGCGGGGGGCGGGTAAACCGGTGGTTCCGATTTTATTCAGAAACAATACCGAGCGCATGGATTGAACGGGCACGGTGCTGCCGAAGGTATACTCCAAATAGGGGTGAAACGCAGAAGGAAACATGGTCAAGGGTAAATTCGCCTGCTTCAGCAAATCGGGCCGGTTTCGCAGATAATCGAAAAAATCATCCCGGCCCCAGGCAAAGCGGGAAATAAAAGTATTATAATCCTTTAATAAAATAGCTCCATACTGGTCGTAGAACAGGGCATAAGCTTCCGGCGAACTTTCCGTCAGATTTTCGATGTATTGCAGCAGTTTGGCATACTCGTCATCGCTCAAATCACGCCTGCGTTCAATTTTCTTTAAAACACCCCTCATGATCCCCTATCCTTTTCCGCCATCAAATTTAACACTTTGACTTTTCCTCATATATAGCAGAACGCAGGCGGTATGGCAAGGAAAACTACTAATTCAGCCCGGAAGTACACAGATTAATATAAAACCGTAGGCCGGCCTATGCCCTACGGGTACAACTGATATTCGCGTCCGCTCACTATTAAGGATGCAGGCCGGTACAATGATGTCATCCTGAACGAAGTGAAGGATCTTCCCGATTCGCAAGGGGAAAGATTCTTCACTAACGTTCAGAATGACACTTAAGCCCAAGACAATACTACTGATTGAAGGTCGCAAAAACGTAACCCTGACTCTGCAAATCTTTAATTATCCGGTCAAGTGCATCGGTATCGCTTTGGGATACTGCGTGCAGCAGAATAACGGCACCGGGATGAATATTACTTATTACATGGTTATAGGAATAATCGGCTCCCGGCTGTTTGGAGGGGTCCCAGTCATTAAAAGCCATGCTCCAGAAAACGGTTTTGTAACCGAGCTCTTGAGTTGTTTTTAAGCTCGACTCGGAATACTTCCCCATTGGCGGCCGCAAATAGCGATCCATTTCCTGACCGGTAACCTGAAGGTATTGCTCTTCCAGCGATTTAATTTCCTTTTTCAAACTATCACTTGATATCTTGGAACAATCAGGGTGGTTCACAGTATGGTTGCAGACCAGGTTGCCTTCCGCTTTCATCCTTTTTGTCAGTTCAGGTTGCGTACGCAGGTACTGACCGGTGATAAAAAAGGCGGCATGCACCCCATTGGCTTTTAAAGTATCAAGAATACGGGCCGTGTAGCCTAGTTCGTATCCGGCATCAAAGGTAAGATATATCTTGGAATTATTATTCGGAAGCACATAAAAAGCTCCATTGGCCGATAAAAGATTAGATATATCCTGATTTACAAACGGAATTTGATGCTGGCTGTTACGGGTGAAATACCACGAATAAGATTTAGCGGACGGGGTAGCTGTAGCAGTAGCAGCAGCATTACTTCTTTCCACAGAAGGTTGCTCAGGTTTTACAGCTGGGGCAGGCGGGTTTTTAGGTGTCTCTGTTTCAACCGCAGGTGGAGAGGCTTTAGAAGGGGTATTATCCTTTTCAGCCTGACGGTTGCAGCCGGTTAAACCAAATAACATAAATATAATGATGCCGACCATAATAATTTTACTTCTCATAAAGCTACATCCTTTACTAAATAATACTATTAAGAATAGATGAGCACAGCAGGGCTATATTTATTATTACTTTAATCATACTATATAAATTACACCATCAGCAGGTTTTTACTCCGGCTTTTTTAACTATTTTTAGCATGGCTTGATGTACATAATATGTAAGTAAAGCTAAGATTAGAATAAAAGAAAGAAAAACTATCACAGTGATTAATGTGGGGCAAGCATGAATATTTACCGAAAAATGTCATTGTTTATATTTCCTTGTTTTTTATTAATTCTTGCGCTATTAATCGGAGTAGATAATTATCATTTGCTGACTGATAGGAATTCCGTGATATTTACCTATTCTCGCAATTTTAAGGAAGGAAATATTGGTTATGGCAACCAGTCCATAACCAATAATGCTATTGCATTTTCCGAACTGAAACCGGGAGATATTTTGCTGGGTGGCTGGACGGGCTGTGCTTACGGCTATTTTTCTCATGCCGGATTATATGTGGGAAATCATAAGGTATTGGAAAGCTACGTTAAAACAGGTGTGACGCTTAACAGCATTTCCCATTATCGTGATTATCCCCGGGCCTGCATACTCCGGGTCAAGGCTGACGATGAAATAAAACAGAAAGCCATAGATTATGCCTTACAGCAACAGGGTAAGGTATTCTATCCGGTAGCTTTCAAAAACGACGGACATTATTGGAATTGCACCAAAATAATATGGAAGGCATATCAGCGCCAGGGAGTCGATCTTGATGACAACCATGATTTGTGGATACCTCCGGAGGCCTTTTATCATAGTTCCCGGGTAGAAATCATAGCCCTTAAAGGGGGTGCTCCTGATTAAAGCAATTTTTCGTCTTTATATAATCCAAATGGGAGCCTTGCTGACGGTATGGCTGGCATCCTACTTTAACGGATGGGATCTGATCTTTTCCATTATATTTATGGCTATTATAATGATAGAGTCTATCAGCAGCAAAGGGAAAATCTGGTCAGGCCTTGCGGCTGTTCTGATCTGGCAGCTTCCCGGAATGATCTTAAGCCTGTGCATCATCTCAGGACTAAGCAACTTTATGCCGGGAGGAGAATACTACATCTTTGTTTTAGAACTCTGGTACACTCCGGTAATTCCTCTAATATCCCTCATATCAACCCCGTTTCTCCCCTATCCGCTATATTATAATCTCTTGTTGAGCACGCCGGTTATCATGATCATCTACTACCTGACTGGTTTCCTCAATTCGGTCCGCGCAGGGGAGATAAAAGAAAGGTGTGGTTTTAGCGGACAACAAAAGGTCCGCCGGTAAATTTGCTTTTCGAAAACCGGATCTACCGGTAACGATGGGCAAATTATTAGAACCAGCGGACCTTTGTTATTAAGCCGAAACATTGCTGCATTATCTTCTTTAGATGGAAGAAAGCGCGGTTTGAATAAGATTTATCCTTGTTTAAGGGACTTATTAGCAAACTCTGATGCAATTATTGTTTCGGCTTCTGAGATTATTATCTCCCCATATTAATTCTTTATACATTAAAAATAAAAAAATGGCCCCACATCCAAAAAGCCATACCGGATGATTTATCTGTTTGAGTTTTGCATAATTCCCAAAACCCCATTTGTCATTGCTATGAATAACGTTTTTT
>ENA-UOOE01000528-UOOE01000528.1-fermentation-metagenome-genome-assembly--contig:-NODE-528-length-37472-cov-6.334714_pt1 | contig 37472 bp, 38 predicted proteins | sample MGYA00245776_ERZ724021 | MGnify/ENA primary metagenome ERZ724021 (study PRJEB28704, sample SAMN03018321) | fermentation metagenome | biome: anthropogenic terrestrial biome; feature: soil; material... | reverse complement strand
ATCAATACATTGGTCGTCTTCATCTGCATTCCTCCCGGATGGTCCGGGACGATTCCCCATTGAGTGAAAAAGCACTTACCGTTTGCCGCTACAAAGCCTGCAAAAGGTGAGAAGGCACTTAACTGGCCCGGTCGACGGCGATCCGGACCACATTGCCCATTCCCCTCCGCTCCCTCTCCACCAGGCCCTTTCCCTCCAGCCGATCGAGGACCCGGGAGATCTTGGCATCGGAGAGCTTGGTCCCCTCCACGATGTCCCTCTGCAGCTGTTCCCCTCCTGCATCCACCAACGAACGGAACACCTCCCTCTCGTCGCCGTTGAGAAGGCGCAGGATTAGCCGCGAGTCGTCGGTCGGGACTTCCGTGGCCGGAGCAGGGGCCTCGGCGACCTCGGCGGCCTGCACGACCGATCGAACAGGGGGCGAGGGGACCATCGCAGGGACCATGTCCCGGACGAGCAGGAGCACTGCACTCCCGGCGGCCATGGCCGCGCCGATGACGGCAAGGACGATGTTTAGCACCTCGTAGCCGGAGCGGGTGGGGAACTCCCCCATGTGGCCGCCCCCTTGCGTGACGGGCGTCAACAGGGCGTATGCGATGAGCGCAAGTCCGCCGAGAAGGACGAGGAGCGCGATCAGGGACCACCTGTTCTTCATGCGCCGAGAATAGCGGTAAGGTCAATATAGCCTTGATGGAAGAAAGGATGGAAGGGGTTTAGCCGGACTGGCGGACCAGCTCGGCGATGGCGTCGCCCGCCTGAACGGTGTTGAGCGTTCCGCCCATGTCGGCGGTCACCAGCTTCTGCTTCATGGCCATCTTGACCGCGAACTCAATCATTCTCCCGATGTCGGGGCGGCCCAGCTGGTCCATCATGATCTTGCCGGCGAGGATGGCCGCGATCGGGTTGGCCTTCCCCTGCCCGGCGATGTCCGGGGCGGACCCATGCACCGGCTCGAACATCGAGACGCCGCCGGGGCATATGTTGCCCGATGCGGCCACGCCCAGGCCGCCCATGATCTCCGCGCCCAGGTCGGTGAGGATGTCGCCGAACATGTTCGGACAGGCCACCACGCCGAAGCGCTCCGGCGCGCGGACCAGCGCCATGGCCATGGCGTCGACGTACATGTACTCGACATCGATGCCGTGAGCGGCAGATCGCTCGTCGAAGACCTTTCTCCACAGCCCGTACAGGGAGGTGCACACATTGGCCTTGTCGACCGCCGTGACCTTCTCCTTCCCCAGACGCTTGGCGGTCTCGAAGCAGTAGTCGGCGAACCGCTCGATGCCGCGGCGGGACATCATCCCGATCTCGAAGGCGAACTCCTGCTCCGACGAGGCCGATGAGGACAGCGTCAGCTCGACATCGTACAGCCCGCGCTTCAGCCCCATGGTCGCGCTGGACTTCTTTCCATTCAGCACGCCGCCGGCCCCCATGTAGAGGTCCTCGGTGTTCTCCCTCAGGAACAATATGTCGAAGTTCTTCTCTCCCTTGAGCGGAGTGTACGGATGCCAGGCCTTGGAAGGCCGCAGATTGACATACTGGTCGAAGGTTGTGCGCATCTTGATGAGGATGCCCTTCTCCAGCACCCCGGGCGCCACCCGGGGGTCGCCGATGGCGCCGAAGTACACCGCCTGGCGGCCGCGCATGAACTCGATGTCGTCCTCGGTCAGGAGCTCGCCGGTGCTCAGATACCGGTCGGAGCCGAGGTCCATGTAGTCCAGCTGCAACGTGATGTTCTCCGCGTCGGCCGCGGCCTGGAGGACCTTCACGCCCTCGGCGATGACCTCCTTGCCGATGCCGTCACCCGGGGCTACCGCGATCCGATACATCTCTTGGCCTCCTTGATGCGGTTCATTAGTCCTCCGGAGCTGATGAGGTCGCGTATGTACTGAGGATACTGGGGGATCGACCACTCCTTGCCATTGCTGTCGTTCCTGACCGTTCCGTGCTCCACGTCGATCGTGATCATATCACCCTCGTCGGCCTCGATCTTGGCCTCCACCAGCACCAGGCCGATGTTGATCGAGTTGCGGTAGAAGATGCGGGCGAACGACTCCGCCACGACGGCGGTGATGCCGGCCTGCAGCAGCGCCCGGGGAGCGTGCTCCCTCGACGAGCCGCAGCCGAAGTTCTTTCCCGCCACGATGACGTCGCCCTTGCTGACCTGTCCGGTCATTCCGGGGCGGACCTTCTCGAACATGAACTCGCCCAGCCGGTCGTTGTTGTCGCTGAGCAGCCTCTCCGCCGGGATGATCTGGTCCGTATCGACGTGATCGCCGAACGACCATACTTTTCCTCTCAGTTGTTCCATCACAACACCTCCGGTGCGACGATCCTGCCAGCGACCGCGCTGGCCGCCACCACCGCAGGCCCGGCCAGATAGACCTCCGAGCCCTGGTGCCCCATCCGCCCGATGAAGTTGCGGTTGGTGCTGGATACGCACTTCTCTCCCTTGGCCAGGACGCCCATGTGTCCGCCCAGACAGGCGGCGCAGGTCGGCCCGGACACGAACGCTCCGGCCCTGGCGAATATGGACAGCAGCCCTTCGTCCATGGCCTGCTGGTATACCTCCGTGGAAGCAGGCACGACGATCATGCGGACGCCGTCGCGGACCTTTCGGCCCTTGATGATCGCGGCCGCGACCCGCAGGTCCTCGATCCTTCCGTTGGTGCAGGAGCCGAGGAACGCCTGGTCGATAGGAACGTCGACCTCGCTGACCACCCTGCCATTGCTCGGCAGGTGAGGGAACGCCACCATGTAGTCTAGCTCGCCAAGGTCGTACTCGAGCGTCCGGCTGTAATCGGCGCCTTCGTCCGCCGAGACCGGGGAGTAGTCTCCCCTGACGCGGCCCTTCAGGTATGCCTCGGTAGCGGAATCGCACGGGAATATGCCCGCCTTGCCGCCGGCCTCGATGGCCATGTTGCTGACCGTCAGGCGGTCGTTGACGGGGATGTTGGCCACGCCAGGGCCGGAGAACTCGAACGCCTTGTAGTTCGCACCGTCGACCCCGATGTCGCTGATGATCCTGAGGATGAGGTCCTTTCCGGAGACCTGTTTCTTGAACCTTCCCGTAAGCTTTACGTTGATGGCCTCGGGGACCTTGAACCACAGGCGGCCCTCGGCGAAGCACGCCGCCGCCTCGGTGGAGCCGATGCCGGTGGAGAAGGCATTGATGCCCCCATACGTGCAGGTGTGCGAGTCCGCGCCCACGATGAGGCGGCCGGGGGCGGCGAAGCCCTCGTCCACCATGACCTGGTGGCACACTCCTCCGCGGCCCACCTCGAAGTAGTTGGGCAGCTTCCATTTCTGCACGAACCGCCGCATCTCGGCGGCCTGCTCGGCTGAAGCGATATCCTTGTTGGGGACGAAGTGATCGGGGATGAGCACGATCTTGTCCCTCACCGGTTCGCATTCCAGGCCTTCGAACTCGCGGAACGCCAGGGGCGCCGTGACGTCGTTGGCCATCACGTAGTCGATCTCCGCTTCTACGATCTGACCAGCATAGGCGTCCACGCCGGAGCGGGCGGACAGGATCTTCTCGGAAATTGTCTTAGCCATTATCATTCCTTCCTGCAGTAGAGGCGGTCAAGGGCCTCCATGGTGGAGTCCACCGATGTTTGGACTATGTCCGAACCGATGGCCTTCCCTATAGACATTATCGTCTTTTCTCCGTTCTTCGCCACCCTCACGCTCACCTCGCACAGCGCGTCGCTGCCGCCGGTGATAGCGTTGAGGCGGTACTCCACGAGATGGATGTCGTTGCCCATCACCAGCTTTATGGCGTTGAGGGCCGCGTCCACGGGGCCGATGCCCGTCGAGGAGCCGGTCTTCTTCTCGCCGTTCACTTCGATCGACACGACCGCGGTGGGGGTGGTGTTCATACCGGTGAAGACAGCGAACTCTTTTAGCTTTACCTTCTGCGACTCCCTCCTGCCCAGTATGTGGGACGCCAGAGCTACGAGCTCCGCATCGTCCACATCCTTTCCGGAGTCGGCGAGCTTCTTGACCATCTCCACCACGTGCTCCACCTGCTCGTCGTCGAGATCGATGCCGTACTCGGACAGCTTGGTCCGCACGCTGTGCGCTCCGGTGTGCTTGCCCATGACGATGTTTCTCTGCACCCCGACCAGCTCTGGCCCGAACGCCTCGTACGTTGACGGGGCGCCCATGACGCCGTGGACGTGGATGCCGGACTCGTGGGCGAAGGCGTTGGCGCCGACGATGGCCTTGGTGGGCGGAACGGCGTAGCCGGTGAGGCGGGACACTACCCTGGAGGTGGGGCCGATGAGGCAGGTGTCGATGTTGGTGCCCACCTCGTAGAAGGCCATGAGGCCGAGCACCGTCTCGTCGAGCGACGCGTTCCCGGCCCTCTCGCCGAGGCCGTTCATGGTCACATGGACCTGGCGTGCGCCCGCTCTGACCGCCGCCAGGGTGTTGGCGACCGCGAGCCCGAAGTCGTCGTGGCAGTGCACCGAGATCGGCACCCTGGTCACCGTTACGAGCTCCTTGATGAGGTATTCCATGGCCGGAGGGCCGATCGTTCCCACCGTGTCCGGCACGTTGATCTTGTCGACCCCCGCCCCCTGGACCGCCACATGCATCTCCTTGAGGAAATCGAGGTCGGTGCGGGTGGCGTCCTCACAGCTGAACTCGACCGTGAGCCCGTGCGACTTGCCGTATTCGATCGCCTCCACGGCCTTGGCCTTGACCTCTTCCCGGGTCATCTTCAGCTTGTACTGGAGATGGGTATCGGAAGTGGCGATGAACGTGTGAATGTAGTCCAGTCCGCAGTCCAGGGCCGCGTCGATGTCCCTCTTGTTGCAGCGGGCGAGGCCGCAGATGCGCGCATCGAGGCCTTCGGCCGCGATCTCCCCTATCGCTTCCCGCTCCCCTGCTGACGATGCGGGGAAGCCGGCCTCTATGATGTCCACCCCGAGATCGCTGAGCGCCCGCGCTATCTTGACCTTGTCCTCGATGGACAGCGCTATGCCCGGCGTCTGCTCGCCGTCCCTTAGGGTGGTATCTAACACCGTGACCGTGGACGGCAGGCCCGGAGAGATGACACGGGCATTGTATGGACTGGTGAACACCCTCTTCCTGTCGAGGGAACGGGGTTGGCAGGACAGTGCTTGCTCTAGCTTACCTCGGTCGACCATAGAATCGCCTCAGTTAGCCCAGGGGTTCAGCGATGAGACTAGAACGCGCGCAAAATCAACAGTGGTTCTTGCCCGTGGTCGCTGTTCATGGACTGACTCATTCCCTATGAACGGAGCGGATATATATTAAGATTGCAGGGACCGGCCGAGGCCGCGCGCGCGACCCTGGCCAGGAACGTTCCGAGGGTCCCCAGAACGCAACATTTAACTCCGTCCTCTCGCTCTGGCGGAGGGCATGAAAGGACCAGGGGCGATGAACGGAAGGTACGTCGCCCTAGCCATCGTGATGGTGGGGGTCTTCATGTCGGTACTGGACGCGGTGGCACTCAACATCGCGCTGCCGGCCATCACCTCCGACTTCGGCGTGGCCGTAGCGGATGCCCAATGGGTGGTGACCGCCTATCTTCTGACGCAGACCTGCTTCCTCATCATCGCCGGCAAGGTGTCCGAACGCACCGGACAGGCCAGAATGTTCACCGCCGGGCTGGCGGCCTTCACCGTGGCATCGCTGCTGTGCGCCCTCTCCGCCAACCTGGAGCAGCTGGTCCTGTTCCGGGTGGTGCAGGGCATCGGGGCATCCATGCTGTTCAGCGTGTCGACGTCCATCGTGTTCCGGTCGTTCGACGTCCGTGACCGGGGAAGGGCCATGGGGTTCCTCGGCTCCACCGTGGCGGTGGGAGGCATGCTCGGCCCGGTCATCGGCGGCTTCCTGGTCGGCACCGTGGGATGGCAATCCATCTTCCTGATCAACGTCCCCATCGGCGCGGTGGCGGCGATCGTGGCGGTGAAGGTCCTGAGGATCGATGAGATACTCGTGGACCGCCTGCACATGGACTATCGCGGAGCGGTGCTGTGGGTCGTATCCATGGCCTCGCTGATGCTCACCCTCGGATGGGTGGGGCAGAGCGGAGCGGTGACGCCAGAGATCGTCATCGGCCTCGCCGCCTTCGTGGCAGCCATCGTCCTGTTCGTCCGCCAGGAGAGGAAGGTGCAACATCCGCTGATGGACATCTCGGTGTTCGGGGTGAAGCGGTTCACCCTGGTCGGGGCGAGCATGGTCATGTTCTTCCTGTCGTTCAGCATGGTGACCATCCTCGGCCCGTTCTACTACGAGGGCGTGCTCAACTACGAAGCGACCATCGTGGGCCTGATCTTCATGGTGCTTCCAGCGGTGACCATGTTCGGCTCCCCTCTGGTCGGCCGCATGTACGACGCCAGGCGGTTCCGCCCGTACGCGAGCGCCGGCCACATCGTCCGCGCCGGCGGCTTCTTCATCATGGCATACGGGTTCCTGACTGTCAACGTCCTGCTGACCGTGGCAGCGTTCTTTCTCATGGGAGTCGGCAGTTGCCTGTTCCAGACGCCGAACAACAGCGAGATGATGCTGGCGCTGCCAAGGGAGAAGAGCGGACTGGCATCGAGCATCCAGGCCACCACCAGGAACCTGAGCATAGCCATGGGAATATCAACGGCCACCATCCTCATGACCCTCATGATGGGATCGATGGACTACGGTGCCATAGCCGGCGGCCCTCTGGCCGATGAGCTCGCCAGGTCCGTGGCCATCGCGGTGTCGTTCGGCGGCGTGCTCTCGATCGTCGGCGCGGCCATCTCCTGGTCGAGCGAGAAGAGGGTGCTGAAGGAAGAGGGGAACGAAGATCGTTGATGGAGCGACCGATGCAACGGCGAGATCAGACCCCTCTCTTCTCTCCCCAAATGAGCTTGTGCAGCTGCGGCAGCACCCGCACCCACAGCCGGTCGTTCAGCACCCAGGATGCCAGGTCCTTCAGTTCGGTGCCGCCGACGGGGGTCATGATGATCGGGCAGTTGATCTCGTTCTCGCGAAGGACCTTCTTGGCGAACAGGTAGTCGACGCGATCGGCGATGATGAACTTGAGCTGATCCCGGGGGCCGAGGAACTCCAGGTTGTCGCGGTAGAGGGAGTCGCTCATGCCCGACGACGGACATTTCACGTCCATGGATATGAGGAGGTCCTCGGAGTTCGGCAGCGTGTCCAGCGGGAGGGAGCCGTTGGTCTCGATGGACACGTGATGCTCCGAATCGAGGAGGTCCTCTACCAGCACCAGGATGTCGTCCTGCAGCATCGGCTCTCCGCCGGTGAGGCACACGAAGGGAACGCCGGATCGCTCCACCTCGTCCAGGACCTCGTTCGCCGACATCTCCTTCCCGCCCTCCCTCGCATACTTCGTATCGCACCATTTGCAGTCGAGGTTGCATCCCTCGAAGCGGACAAAGGTGGTGGGCGTGCCCATCAGCACGCCCTCGCCCTGCAGCGAGATGAACGTCTCGATCACCTTCATGCCACCACCTCGTAGGGGACCGGATCCGTCTCCCCGGCCTCCTCGAAGCCTTTCAGGCGGAGGAGGCACGACTCGCACCGGCCGCAGGCCTTCTCCCTGCCGTTGTAGCAGGACCAAGTCAGCTCCAGCGGCGCCCCGAGCTTCTTGGCCAGACGGACGATGTCGGCCTTTGACATTCGAAGGATGGGCGTCTCGATCTTTATCGGGCGCCCCTCCACTCCCGCCTTGGTCCCGACCCTGAGCACCTCCTCGAAGGCATGGAAGAACTCCGGCCTGCAGTCGGGGTACCCAGAGTAGTCGACGGCGTTGGCCCCTATGAAGATGGCCTCTCCGCCCTCGGTCTCGCACAGGCCGGCGGCAAGGCTCAGCATCAGGATGTTCCTGGCAGGCACGTACGTCACCGGGATCTCGCTGCCGATGCCCTCCGCAGAGTCGCGCATCGGGACGTCGACTTCCTTGGAGACGAGCGCGCTGTTGCGCAGGTACGAGAGGTCCAGGTCCAGAACGACATGGTTCTTGATGCCGTAGTGCTTCGCCACCGCCCGGGCCGAATCGAGCTCCCGGGAATGCCTCTGCCCATAGCGGACGCTCAGCGCCGTTACCTCGTAGCCTTGCGATAGGGCGTACGCCAGCACCGTGGTGCTGTCCAGGCCGCCGGACAACAGGACGACGGCCTTCATGGCCGCAGCTCCCGGCCCGCCCATGCGGTCTGCCCCCGCTCCTCGTCGAGGCCAACCTCGACGTAGCGGACGTTGGGGGTGAACTCGATCTCTCGGATGAGGCGCTCCAGCGCCATCCCGGCCATCTCCTCCGCGCTGCATTGCGCCACATCCAAGATGGCGACGTCCTCGGCCGGGAACACGTAGCGCTTGCTCCCCACCTGGACCTCGACCTCGCTGCCCTGCGTTATCGTGACCCCGGCAGATCGTCCCGGGAGGAGGACGCGATGGTCCAGCTCATCGACCATGGTCTTGAGGGCCTTCTTGAGGTCCACGAAGTCCATGATCATTCCGTTGGCGCCGACGTCGCCGTGCAGCACCAGATGGAGAACGTAGGAATGGCCGTGCAGACGCCCGCACTTGTCATGGCCGGGGATGAAATGTGAGGCCGAGAACCGTATCCCGGAGTAATTGCCATCAATGGCTATGCGCATGTGGCCAAGGACGCCATTATCATTATATGTGTCTTTCTGAGCTCCGCCCAGGCCCGCTTCAGCGGATGGACGCCAGGGCACACGCCAGGGCGATGGAGTCCCCGTAGGAGGACTTGGCCCTCGAGGTGTCGATGTACACCTTGTCGATGTTGAGCACCGGAGCCCCCAGCGCGGCCGCGCCTCCCAGGAAGTGCAGGGTGCGGAAGATCAGGTTCCCGGAGACGCCGTCGGGAGCGATCACCACGTCGCAGTCCCGGGCGGCGTTCTCGATCAGCACCTGGACGTCCCTCGCCTTGATGCCTTCCGAGATGGCGATCTCCGTCGCCGCCTCCGCCGCCTCGATGCTGCGGTCGATCTCGGCCATGCGTCCCTTGTCCGAGGTGCGGCCGCCCGACATGAAACCGATCTCCGGCTCGATGTCCAGCCGCCGCATCAGCCTCGCCGACAGACGGGCGATCTCCACCTTCTCGGCTATGCTCCAGCCTTCGTCGATCCCTACCGGGGCGAGGAGGAAAAGCCTGCCCTCGCGGGGCTGCATGAACGCCGCCCTGAGCACCTTGGTCACCTGAAAGGCCTTCCTCACCGCGCCCATGGCCCGGTTGGAATCGATGTCGCCGCGCACCGCCGCGTCGATCTTGCCGTTGAGAAGGTCCTCCGCCAGCATGCTGGCGTCGTTGTAGAGCAGGACATCTGAGAATCCGCGGTCCTCCGCGTCCGCCTTCGCTTCCATCGCCTTCTCCACGTCCTTGCCGACCCCGAGGCCGATACGGAGGCCGGAGCGCTGCGCGCGAAGATATATGGACTCGGCTGTGAGCATCCGCCGGTGATTGCCTGGAATGATTATCATTGTTGCCCCGCTTCTGACGGGGTCAGTACGCCGAGGCCTGCTTCGCCGCAGGAGGTGAAGCCGCCGCGGCCAGGACGCGCAGCGCAAAGCGCTTAAGCCACGCGACAACAATCTGCCATGAGAACGATATGCTGACCGATTCCGAAAGACAGAAGGTGCTCGGCTATCGCTTGTCGGGCCACCACCTCTCCGAGCGGCTTCCTCCGGAAAGGATGCTCGATGCCGCCGGGGCCTGCGCCGTGCAGAACACCCCTCCCGGCTCTGGAGCCCTTTCTATACTGGCCAGAGTGGACGGCCTGACGCCGGAGATGCTGCATAGGGCCCTCTACGAAGACCGATCGATGCTGGAGGCATGGAGCATGAGGGCCTCGCCTCACATCTTCCCGACATCACAGGCAGCCATCTTCGGACGCTGCCTGCTGCCGGACGACCGCTCTCTCGTCGAGGTCGTCATCGGCGCGGCCCCGCTCATCGATGAGGTTGGACTATCGATGCAACAGCTCTACCGCCTGGCCGAAGAAGCGGTGACCGCTGAATTGGGCGGGAACGAGATGCCGAAGACGGAGCTGGCCGCCCTCTCCGCGAGGCGCATCGCTCCTCGGTTGAACGATGCTCAGCAAGAGATCTGGACTCAGACGGCCATCGAATACGACGGCATGACGAAGGGAGAGGCGATGGTGCGCTTCGCACTTTACGTCCTGGGCATGAGCGGGGTCGTGTGCTTCGCCGAGCATCGCGGCGGGAGATCGCCGATCGCCCTCACGCGGCAGTGGCTCGGCTACAGCGTTGACGAAGAGGTGGACTGCCGGGAGCTGGTCCGCCGCTACCTGCGTTGCTATGGGCCCTCCACCGAGCGCTACTTCGCCGAGTGGAGCGGCGTCGGTATCGAGCATGCCACCCGACTGTGGTCGATGGCCGAGGGGGAAATGAGCGAGGTAACCCTCGACGGTAGGACATTATGGCTGCTCGATGAGCAGATGAACCTATTCGACGAAGCGCGCATTCCCGAAGGCGCGCGCCTGCTTCCGCCCCACGACCCCTACCTGCAGCAGCGTGATCGATCCATCATCGTTCCAGAGCCGAGTCGACGCCAGGAGATGTGGAAGGCTGCCGGCTCGCCCGGCGCGGTCCTTATCGACGGCGAGGTGGCCGGAACGTGGAGGCCGCAGAAGAAAGGGGCCACGCTCCGCCTGGAGCTCCGCCCCCACCATACGCTGGATGACTCGGAGACCGAACAGCTCGAAAAGGAAGCGAACCTCATGGCGCCCTTCCGCAACGTGGCGCAGGTCGAGGTCACTCTTGTCCCGACGCCTCACCAGTGATGCTGTCCAGACGGTAATCGTCCCAGCTCCTCAGCCCGAGGACGATCTCCACCTCCACCGGGGTCAGCAGCGGCTTGGGATACCGAAGATAATCATCGATGGCGATGCGGGGGCATGCCGTCGAGACGAAAGCATCGGCATCGAAGGGCAGCAGCCGGTCGGGGTGGAACTCCTCCAGAACGATGACGTCGGCCGAGCGGCCGTTCTCTTCCAGCATGCGGCGGAGGTCCCACGCCATGCCCAGCCGCCTCTGCCCCACCTTGGTGGAGACCAGGATGACAAAACGCTTTGCCTCCGAGGCGCGAACGATCGCACCGTGCCTCTGCCGCAGTATCCTCTCGCGAAGCTCGCTGAGCTCTCTCACCTCTTGCATGAGCGGATCGATCACCACCACCGGGCGGTCGGTCTCTATCGCAACGCTCAGCGGGTGGAAGTCGCCGCTTCCGATGTACAGGAAGCTGTCCGCGCGGCCCTTGAGCGGCTCCACGGCGCTGATGTTGCAACCCAGCACCTGGCCCTCGAAGACGATGCGGCTGTCGCCCTTTCCCACCAGGGCGGTATGGCCGTTCGATTCGAGCCATTTCACCACCGAAGGGATCATCCTGACATGCTGCACGGTGGTGAGCACTCCGACGCTACCCTTGAGCAGCGGCAGCGCCCGGGGAAGCAGCGATGAGATGTCCATGTCCATGAACACCTCCACGAACAGGACGTCGGGGCCGGCCTGCATGGACGGAATGTCGGCATGGCCGAACTGGACCAGGACATCTGCATAGTCGGTGAAGCTTTGGTCCACGTCGCATGCGCCGTAGCAGGGGTCAGCGATGAGGACGCATTTGCCGCCGGTCCTTTCCTCCAGCTCTCGGCCCAGTTCCTGGGCATGGGATTTCAGGCCCTCGGGCATCTGCAGGGCGAAGGTGCGAGCGCCCTTCCCCATGATCCATCTAGACACTTCGTCAAGGCGAAAATCATACACTGGCGCTCACCTGCGAAAAATGAGAATGAAAGGAATTGGTTGGGGTTTCACGAGACGAGCTCAGCGCCCTTCTCGATCTCCACGTAGCAGGGGGAGGGGAGCTTCATGGAAGCCTTCCACAGCGCCTGCTTGGCAGCCGGGAACGCCTGCTGGGTGACGCGAAGCTTCATGATGACATCGTCGCTCTGCACCCTGGCGGCGGTTCCAACGTTCTTGCCGAAGGCAGCCCTCATGCCACCCGACACACGGTCCGCGCCGGCGCCGGTGGCCATCTTGTGCTCCCTCAGCACGATGTGGGGGTACGGCCTTATCCTGAGATGGAAGGAAGCGATGCTGGTCTCCTTGGTGAGAGTCCTGTTGGCAGCGATACGAGCTGCCTCGAGAGCGGTGTGCCTAATCTGGCAGGGTTCCTTGATCTTGAGCAACATTACGATGGGGAAGTCACCGTTGACGGTCCCAAGGTCAAAGCTGTTGATACGGGAGGCGGGAACTCCACCCATGTACTCCCTGCGAGTGAAAGCCTGACCCCTGATCTGTCTGTACATTCGTCCGGGTTTACGTGCCATGCTGAATCACCTATTGAATAGGATGTGAAGGTCTGCTTACATTATTGTTCTTGTATTTATGCGCTCTGGTCGGGCCGCAAGTATGGCCAAGTCGACCGACTGGCGCTCGCTCAGACCATATCGGACTCGTCGATAAGGGGCATCTCCTCCACCTTTCCGTCGTCGAGCTCGATCTTGACCCTTACCGCACCGCGGTCCATGAATATGGTGGCCTTTTGGAGCCTTGAGCTATAGACCGAGATGAACTTTCCGGTCGGGGAACGGCGCCGCTCCACGCATTCCAAGAGACGCAGCGATTCCAGATGGTGGATGCGGCTGTAGCAGGCTGAGATCGGTATTCCTAAACTGGCGCTCATCTCCGCCGCGGTGCGAGGGGTCTCCATCGCCCATACGAGGATGCGCGCGCAGTAGTCATCGTTCATTACTCTGGAGATGCTCAATGCATCCATATGACCCGGGGATACGTTACTAAGATAATAGTTTTTGTATATGGATCGAGTGGATAAATGATATCTGCGACGAAAACAACTTACATTCGCAATACCGATGGTGGCGCATATGAGCGAACAGGGCGGAGTGCAAGAGGAAGTGGAGAGGCGGCTGCAGCAGCAAGAGGATTTCTATGGGTTCCGGCCATTCCTGGCCCAGTTCCTGTCGGGATACCCGGACCTGTTCATGGCCTATACCGGACTGTCAGGGCGATTGCTCGTAGAGCCGAAGCATCTCACCATCAAGGAGATGGAGCTGGCGGCCGTCTCGGCCAGCGCGGCGCTGGGAAGCGAGCACTGTCTCAACGTCCACGTACCGCAGGCCCGCAAGGTCGGCGCGACCAAGGAAGAGATCATAGAAGCGGTGATGGTCGGCAGCCTCATGGCCATGACCAAGGGGCAGTCCACGGCGTTCCGGAAGCTGGCCGGGCTGGACTGAAGCAAGATAGTTATACTCGCGGAACAGAAGTCTGAACGATGGTTCAGCTCGACCTGGAGGATGCAATCCGACTTCGCATGGAGATGCTTCTTAGGAACAATCCCGACCTGGAGATCGACAGCTCGGTGCAGGAGGGCGATTGGGCGCTGCTCACCCTCAACGAGGGCGGCCGGCTGGTAGGGTTCGAGTTCTTGGAGACGGACGACAGCTGGAGCCGCCCGGACGCCCTTCTTCAGTACTACGAGGCGGCGAACGCCGGCTACTACGTCGGAGTGATCGTGCCGTCCTGGGCCGTCGATGACGTCAACGAGCTGGTGTTCAGCATGGGGGAGTACCCTGTCACCATACTCACCTATGAAGACCTGGGCATCGAAGAGCTCGCCTCGGCCTGAACATGCAAAGCTATTTCAGCGCAATGCCCTTCCTGCCCTCACAGCGCTGGTAGGCAGATGGTGAAGAAGCGCATATCCAATCAAGAGGCGAGGGGCATCGCAATGTCCCGCATGGGGCGGCTCCTTGACCTTGCTCTCGTCGAGGCGAGAGAGGGCCGGACCGAACGAAGCCGGCGGTATGTCACGCTGGCCCGCAGGATCGGCATGCGCACCAACACCCCGATGCTGAAGGACCGATCGTACTGCCGGGAATGCATGGTCGCACTGCTCCCCGGACGCAACTGCCGGATCCGCCTACGCTCCGATCGCGTGGTCGTGCATTGCCTGTCCTGCGGGGCGGTGCGAAGGGCGCCATATCTCAGGGAGAAGAGGGGCGAGCAAAATGAACAAGGTAAAGAAAAAGCAACTGATAGGAAAAGGCAGCGAGCTTGAGCCAACGGTCCACATCGGGAAGGAGGGCCTGACCGACGGCGTCGTGGAAGAGGTGCGGGCGCAGGTCAAGAGGGCCAAGCTGGTCAAGGTAAGGCTGCTGCCCAACTCCGAGCTGAGCGTGGACGAGGTCGCCGCCGAGCTGTCGGAGCGCTCCGGAACCGTGGTGGTGGACGTCCGGGGGTTCACCGTCCTGCTGTGCGACACCCGTTCGGCGCGCTGAGCGCCGGATGCCGTCGCAGAACGCCTCGGCCCATCCATCAGCTGTATCCCGGGCCCGCCCGCGGCGCCTTCGATGGCAAGGCTTTTTGTGGAAAGACGCGATTCACTCGTGAAGGTGACTGGCTTTGTTGGATGTTGATCTCATTAGGCGCGATCCAGAGCTAATTCGCACCATGATGCGTAACCGCAATTACTCGGAGGAGGCTCTTGACAATTTTCTCAGCCTGGACGGGGAGTGGCGCCGCCTGGTGGAAGAGTCCAATCAGCTCCGGCACAAGAGGAACGTCGCGTCCGAGCAGATACCAAAGCTGAAGGGCGAGGAGAAGCAGAAGTGCATCGCCGAGATGAGGGAGGTGGCCGAGAGGATCAAACAGCTCGATGCCTCGGCCCTGGAGCTGGAGGCCCGGCGGGACGAGGTTGTGCTCAACATCCCCAACGTTCCCGACGCCTCGGTGCCGGTCGGTTGCGATTATGACGGCAACCGGATGGTCGCATCGCACGGCCAGGCGCGCAAGTTCGATTTCATCCCGAAGAAGCACTACGAGCTCGGGGAGGACCTCGACATCATCGACTTCCAGCGGGGGGTCAAGATCACCGGCAGCGGGTTCTACATCCTCAAGGGGGACGGGGCCAGGCTGGAGAGGGCGCTGATCCAGTACATGCTCGATCTGCACCATGAACAGGGATACACGGAGGTGTTCACCCCCGCCATCGTCAACACCGGCGCGGTCATCGGCACCGGGCAGTACCCCAAGATGAAGGACGACATGTACTGGTGCGAGAGGGACGACCTCTGGCTGAACCCCACCGCCGAGGTGCCGGTCACCAACATGCATCAGGATGAGATCTTCGAGCGGGAGCAGCTGCCGCTTTCGTACACCGCGTACCTGCCGTCGTTCCGCCGCGAGGCGGGGAGGAACGCTGACACCAGGGGCATAATCCGGGTGCACCAGTTCAACAAAGTGGAGCTGGTGAAGTTCGTTCATCCGTCCAATTCGTTCCAGGACCTGGAGGCGCTGCGCTCCGACGCCGAGGCGGTCCTGCAGGGCCTGGAGCTGCCGTACCGCGTGCTGCTGCTATGCACCGGAGACATGGGCTTCGCCAGTGCCAAGACCTACGACCTGGAGGCCCATTCACCGGGCGCGGACCAGTGGCTGGAGGTGTCCTCCTGCTCCTGCTTCACCGACTTCCAGGCGCGGAGGGCCAGGATAAAGTTCCGCCCCGAGCCGCACCTCAAGAGCGAGTTCGTCCACACCCTCAACGGTTCCGGCCTCGCTCTGCCAAGGACGATGGTGGCCGTTCTGGAGAACTATCAGAACAAGGATGGCACGGTGACGGTGCCGAAGGCCCTGCGCTCCTATATGAAAGGCCAGGAGATCATCGGCTGAGCGGGGCCGGGCACTTAAATAAACGGGAAGGGGTTTGCCAGTCCTGGGGGCCGATCACAGCTCGTAGTTCTTCGGCTCGAAGGCCGGGACACTGGCGTACTCCTTGAGCGCCCAGTCCACGAACTTGCCCTCTTCGTCAGGCAGGGACCTGAGGTCGGCGACGATCCGGTTGAGGGCATCTTTCTCCTCCTTGCTCAGCTTGAGCTTCCCCTTATCGTTGGACGCCTGTATGAGCTCCGCGGCCTTCAGACCGGCGGCCTTGGCCCTCAGGTAGTAGCTGTCGCCAGCCCCCACTATGGCCTGGCCGATTCTGTACGCGTTGTCGTATGACAGTATGAACGCTTCCGGAGAACGGAAGCGGTCGGAGGCGACGTAGGTGTCACGCAGCATCTTGTCTGTCTTCATCTGCTTGGAAGCGGTCATCAGGGCGGCCTCGTAGCCTATCACTCCCAGCCAGCACTGGACGGACGATCCGCCGAACTCGGGGTGGTACTCCACCGACTCGTTGGACCACAGGTCGCAGGTCTGGGCGACCAGATTACCCATCAGGTCGGCGTGAGCGCACTGGGCGCCCTTGCCCTCCTGGGAGGACGGCCGCCCCGAGATCGCCTTGACGATCGGCCCCTCGTAGCCGCAGTCCTTGTCCGGACCGGTGGCGCCGACCTCGATCGCCACCAGCGTCCTGGCGGATGCGATCGCCCTGGTCACGGCCGAGAATGTCCTCGGAATGTCCCTGTCGAGGAAGCCGCCGGCCATGAACATCGCGGTGTTCGCTCCGGCGCAGTTGGTGTCGCCGCCGGGAACGACCTTGTTCTTCTTGGCCACGTCCACGATCTGAGTCCACAGCCATTCCATGTCCAGGCTGCCGAGGTAGCCGATACCGAACAGCCATCCCTTGATGTCCTGGCGCACCACGGAGTAGTCGGCGATCTCCTTGCCGCCGACCGATTCGATCGACAGAACGTCGGCGCCGTTCTTGGCGGCGACCTCCAGGGACTCCAGCAGCTTCTCGGGATAGGCGTGCTTGCTGTCCATCCCCGGCCGCAATCCGGCATCCCCCTCCCTCTGGTCGGCGATGGTGTGCCGGATGGCACAGGCAATCCCGTACTCGTCGTGGTACTTTCGCATCATGTTCTTCTGCCCTTCCACGATCGGCTTGGCGAACTTCTCGGAGTTCGAGCCCATCTGAGAGATCCATTCGTTCTCCAGCTGCACCGATGCGAAACCCAGCGTGACGGCCCGGTCCAAGACGTCCTTGGTGATGTAGTCGACGTACTCCCGCTTGAGGCTCTCAGGCGTCTTCTCCGATCCGGGACGGGGGGCGAAGTTGATCTCCGGTACGATAGGCCCGGAGCCCACCTTGAGGCCCAGGCCATATGACAATGGGTACTTCGACTCGCCGAAGATCATCTCATCCGCCGAGCCGTACTCCATCTTGGTGAATCTCTTGGTCGCCATATCTCATCCCTCCTCGGTCTTTCCTCCGCCGCTGATCAGCTTGTCCCAGTTCTCCCTGATCTTTCTCCAGTCCCAACCTCCTACGGCCTTGGATACCAGCCGCGGCCCCTCGGCCGCCTTGTCCGCATATACGCCCATGGGGAACGACTCCACATAGCCGCGGTTCACCGCGCCGCCGGCGCAGATGAAGGGGATCTCCAGCCCATTCTCCTTCAGCTTGTCCGCGACCCGGGGGAAGGCGGACATAGTGGTGGTCATCAGCGCGGTGCCAGTGAGCACAGCAGGCTTCTTTTCCATCACCGTTCTCACGACATCGTCGACGGCCACGTCCCGGCCCATGTCGATGACGCCATAGCCATTGGACCTGAGCATCACGGCGGCGATGTTCTTGCCGATGTCGTGGGGGTCGCCCTCGGCAGCGTGCATGACCACCGTTCCCTTGGTCTGCCGTCCCCCGCTCAACTTGCTCTCGGCCACCTTGATCCCCTTGTCGAAGGCATCGGCAGCGACCATCACGTGCGGGAGATAGTAGATCCCCCGGTCGTAGATCTCGCTCACGATCTCGATGCCCCTGAGCAGGCCTCCGTCAATGACCTCGTTCGGCGACAGGTTCGCCAGGGCGGCCTCGACGTCCCCCTCGACGCTCTTGCCCCTAAGGAACACGATATCCTCCGCCACCTTCTTCAGCGCCGGGTCCTCGGGATACATCCTCGCGGCGATGTCCTGCGGCGATTCCTTGCTCTCCATCACTATGTCATACCGCGTCAAGAACGGGCTGACGTTGATGCTGTCGAAGTCTACCATCGTTCGCTTCACCTCCAAGGCCTCGCTGGCTTGGAATGGCCGGTTGTTGCGAAGGCACCTTATTTAATTCTGCATGGCGATAATCCTTGGTCGACGGCCAGTATCACCACAGATTCTGATGCGAGTGCATGCCGTGCTTATAGCGATCCGATGAACCATACGTACGAACCGCCCAGCAGGACGCCGCCATATCGTAGGCCATGCGGTCACCGCTCTCGGTGATGTGCTCCCACCTCGAGGGCGGTGCCCAGCGCCTGAAGTCACATGCCCGGGACGAAGGGCGCAGTCGTCACGGCCGGCAATGCGTCGCAGACCACAGGAGGATCGAACCTCGCCGGTCACGCCGGACGGAGGGTGCCTTGGATGAGCCACGCCTCCACCTCGCTCCGGACCTCCGCCGGCGCCTTAAGCATGTTGATCCCTACGACGGCGCTCAGTCCGAACTCGATCCTCCAGTCGGTCTCCTTCCCGCCATCGAGCATGTCCACCACTGCCAGGTTGAACTGTATCGAGGCCTTTGCCTGTACCAGCTCGTCGAACATCGAGCTCATGACCCCTCCGGGAATGGAGAGGGACATGTACTTCGAGTAATCGATGAATATGTCCTCTGGACCGATCATGCCCAGCGGCTCGAACACCCGCAGGAGGTTGGTCGGATTGAGAGGGTCATTGAGCAGCTTGAAGACATTATCGACCATCGCCAGGAGGCACTCCCGTAGAGTAGCCCCGGCGATCTTGATGGCCGCCGTCACCCCGAGCTCCGCCACCCCGGCGGCGTCGCCCGCACCGGCCTGTACGAACAGCTGCACGTACGATACCGCTCCCAGAAGCGAGGCCACGAGCTTCTTGACGGCGATCTGTATGGCGTCCCTGATAAGATCGCCGAGGTCTCCGATGTCCCCGAGACCGCCGGAGCTGCGGAACGCCTCCTCGAAGGATTCGCGAAGGACGTTCAGCAGATCGAAGAGGCCGTTCACGTTACTGAGCTCATCACCGTTCTTCACTCCTGGAGTGCCTTCCCTGAACACCCATCGAGATGAGGAGTCATGGTCCCTCTGCCACGTCCGTCCATCGTTATCATGGTCGGTCGCCCATGGGCCCCGGTCCACCTTATCTCCGGTGTTATCGACGAGGACGACACACTCTTCCTTGGCGAAGGAACCGCTCCCGCCATTGTCCAATGCCTGCCGTGGGAACGTGTGGACGTAATATTCTCCCGGAGACATGATCTTCGATGGGAGGGAATGCTCCTTCGTGCTGCCATGGGATGTGACGAGGCTCCATCCGCGAAGGTTGATGGGGCGGTCGGTGGGGTTGTACAGCTCGACCCATTCCCTCCCGCTGTCCATCCCGACGGGGTTCAGCTCCACCTCGTTGATCATAAGGGTAGTGGCGGCCGTGGTCACCATGCCGACCTCCAGCCCGGCATTGATGGAGAGCTTGGTCCCCGGGACGAAGGGTATGTTCTGCAGCGCCTGCCCCAGGACCGGTATGTCCTCGAGGCTGAGGGTGATCTTGTTGATCACCTCCACCTTAGGAAGGACGACGTCCAGCACCATTCCGCCGAAGTACCCGGTGGCCCTCATGACGTTCTCATATATCCTGGTGCGGGGATCCACGCACAGGTCCACCTTCCAATCGTCCTTCCCCACCGTGGCGCTGACCACCATGGTGTGGTCCCCCTCGTCCATTTTCAGCAGGCGCATGGTGCCCGTAAGGGAAAGGCCGCAGAGGTCCATGCTCATCTCCATGGAGAGGCGGTCCGTCGACCCCGCGATGCTCGACACCTGCGGATCGACGATGATCGCCAGGGAGAAGCCGAACAGGCTGAGCCGAATGACCGTCCCGCTCGCCACCGATCCGACGATGTCGGCCAGGCCTCCCAACACCTTGCTGATGAAGGAGCTGGTGATCCCACCCAGCTGATCGATTATGCCCATCAGCACCTCGGTGAGCGCCCCCATGGGATCGAGGGCGTAGGACATGACGTCCGATACCATCCTGGCGAAGACGTCGAAGGCGCTGGCAATGGTCCTTCCCAGCGATTCCGCGCCATCGAGGATGCTTTCCCACACCTTCGTCAGGAAATCGGAGATGGTCTTTTGCATTGTGACGGTAGGCGTGTACTCAACGCCTATCAGCCCCCATCCAGATGTCGTGACGATGCTGAAGCTGCCTTCCAAGTTGATCTCGAAATCCATCGGCTCGCTTCGTTCCCCGACCCCGGAGACCGGCGCCGACACGGTGACCACCGCGGTTCCCCGGTATGAGACGTTCCATTGGGACGTGTACGGGAGGTTGTCTGCCTGGAACAGGTCATTGAGGTGGAGGTTGCACGGGTACTCGCCGACCTTCTGCTCCCACGGTCGGACGACATCGACTTGGAGGGTACCTCTGCTGCCGTCCCCCGCGACCAGGGGGGCGTGCTCCGCCTCGAGCGCCTCTTCAAGAGTGACCCCTTCCGGCCCATGAAGGACGAAACCCTCGCCGGTCAGCGAGCGGGGCCCGCCCTCGTACCTCGCGGACAGGTAGCGTTCGACGTCATCGATCACTCCCAGGACGGAACTTTTGGCGATGGGGTGCAGGGTCGGGCCATACAGCCTCCCGCTCAGCATGCCTATGGCCTCGTCGAGGACGTTGAGATCCTTGGAGCGCGCTGACAGCGCCGCCTCCATGGCCCTCATGAACCTGTCGCTCACCGCCTGGTAAGCCTCGACCAGGATGTGATTGTATTCACTCTCAGGGTCCCGGAACTCATATGAGATTATCAGGTGTAGCCTATCCATGGTGTCTTGGTCGAAAGGCACTTGGCTTGCCACCCTTTCGCACTCCTCGGTCGCGATCCGCTCCGCCATGGCACTTATACTAATGGTCTGGTTGGTCAGCCACGCACGGTTCTCCCGTATGAAGTCCAGGGTCGTGAGGGAGGCGGCGTCCTGTATCCTTCCGACCTCCCGGATCGCCTCGATGGCGGGCGCGGTCCAGTCCTCCTGGTTGTCGAAGGCGCTACGGATCCTCTCCAGCAGTTCTTCCGTCCATGAGGCTCCGTTGACAGGGTCCGCGACGTCCCTCATGACCGGCAGGTCAGCGTACAGCGACACCTGATCCGCCACCGTGCGCACGAAGCCTTTCAGGTTATCGGCCATGATGGTCAGGTCGGCGCACTGCTTATCGAAGAAATCCTCCCACAGATAGTTGGAGAACACGTCGTAGGGCCCTATGTCGAAATGTACGATATTTCCGAAGAGTGTCACGGCATGCAGCTTATCCTTATCATCCATGACGTTGATCTTCATCTCCGGCAGGTAGACGTTGTCACGAACGAAGCCGATGGGATTGTAGTAGCCTTCCTCGTACCCCGCCTCCAGGGCCCACTGCTTCAGCTTGTTGATGCTATGCCCTAGGTACAGGTCCTCCTTGGTGCACAGCTGTATGAGCTCGTTGAGGCTTGACACCACGGTGCTGACGGTCCTGTCGACCACATTTATCGGATTGAGATAACCTAGCTGCTCCATCAGGCCGATGATGATGCGATCCATAGCTCCATTTATGGCCTGGGCGGCGATGAACCGGAGGTCATACTCCGCCGGCCCGTAGGTGCTCAGGAGGAGCTCTCCGGCATCGATCTCCTTTCCCATCAGGAGGTCTCCGTCGATGCCGCACGCGGACATGGAGTCCCGGAAGACGCTCATCTCTTCCAGAAGCAGGGCGATGTTCACGGCCCGGACGACGTCGTCATCGGTGATGATGGCGGCGGTCCCGGCGGTCCCGTCCCGATCGGCGGCGCCGTATCCGCGAAGCACCCTGTCCTGAGCCAGTACGGAAAGCGAGTACCGGACCGTGGCCTCGATGCTTCCCCGGACCCCTGATGAGGATTCGAGCTTCGACACACGGTCCAGGAGAAGCGGCAGAGGCACGTATATCGAATCGTCCATGTCCTGTACCCAGATCAGATGCCCGTCGGTAGTGGAGACGTTCAGGGCGTAGTTGCCGTCGAGGGAGAAGTAGGCGGGGACGCTCGACTGGCCGGCGTCGTCGTCCATGGTGGCGTAGAGGACCCTCAGCTCCAGATCGAGCGAGGAGATCGACACCATGGAGCCGGCGACGAGGCCCGGATAAGTATCATTGAGGGCGGATGACAGCGAACGGAGGAAACGCTCCTGGAGGGCCGAAGCATTGAGGACGTCCTTTCCCCTGGTGGCCTCCAGGGCTGCCACGTACGCCGTCCTCGATATGTCGTCGCATGCCTGGATAGACGATACCTTCAGCTCCTGGATGGTTTCCGGGGTCATCCTCTCCTCCCTGACGGCATCCTCCTGGTACATCAGGGCGATGCTCGTCCCCGAGAGGACCAGGAGCAGAACGGCCACCAGTGAGAATGGCATCTGCCCCGATCTCGATCCGCATAAAGTCTTCCTTCCGATGCCTGCCGCCTTCATCGGAAGAGCGAACTGTCGGGCTGCTTAAGAGCGGAAGAACTACCATTAGGCTACATCGCCCGGCCGAGAGGCATCAGGACGAGAGGTTGAGGAAATACTCGAAGTGCGCCACCAGGAACGGATTATCGGTGTAGCCGCAGATGCTGAGGTCCGGCGACGACAGCAGGGCCTGCTCGCTGTCCACGATGACATCGATGGCCACCATGTCCTGCTTCCTCATCACTTCCACATTGTCGGGCACCTTGGCGGTCGGTTCTGCGACCACCTTTACGGCGACCCCGCGCTTGACGGCATTGGCGATCCGCCCGGAGCTGTCCTGCAGCACATCCCTGAGCGCGGGACCGGAGACGAGGAGGGTGCTGGTGGCCGAATCTATCATGTCGCCCACTTTGGCAAGCACCCGGTCCTTCCCCACGATGGTGTACACCAGCTGGGGAACGCCCCTCTCCGACAATGTGCCCTGCAGCCGTTCCAGCTTATGAAGCGCCCGCTCGGCATCGGCGAGGAGCTTTTCCCGGACCTCCCGCGGCGGGACCGGGTAATATACCGTGGGCCGCCCTCCCCGAGAGACCACCATTTCCCGCCGCTGCAGGGACTCCAGCACCTTGTACGCCGAGGTACGCGGGATGTCCGCCACGTCGGCCACCTCCTCCGCGGTGCCATGGGAGCGCATGACCAGGCCGAGATAGGCCCGGGACTCGTAATCGGTGAAGCCTATTCTCTTCAACAGAGATAGAATTTCCTCCTTCTCAACATTTATCTCCCCTTCATCCAGCATCAGCAGGTCGGCAACGTTCATGGCTCACCTTGTAGCTAAATAAGCTACAATAGTATTAAATTATATCACTCTCTACAGCCCTCAACGGGATGACCCTTCATGATAGCTAAGGACAGTGTTCTACAGAAGGGACTGCCGAAGACCACGCAGTCCCTTTGCCCGGAATGTAAGAAGGTCGTGCCAGCACGGATCTACGAGTCGAACGGAAAGGTGCTCATGGACAAGGAGTGCCCAGAGCACGGAAAGGTCACCGACACATACTGGTCGGATGTCGATCTGTTCCTCAAGGCCGAGAAGTACGCGTACGACGGCATCGGGATCACCAACGCCCTGATCAAAGACGCCAAGACCTGCCCCGACAACTGCGGACTGTGCAACCTGCACACCTCCCATACGGCCCTGGCCAACCTCGACCTGACCAACCGGTGCAACCTCCGCTGCCCCATCTGCTTCGCTAACGCCAACCAGGCCGGTTACGTGTACGAGCCGTCCTTCGAGGAAGTGGTATTCATGATGGAGAAGCTTAGGGAGGAGCGCCCCGTCCCCACCCCGGCCATCCAGTTCTCCGGCGGAGAGCCGACCATCTACCCCCGCTTCTTCGATGTCATAAAGAAGGCGAAGGAGCTCGGCTTCGCCCAGATCCAGGCCGCCACCAACGGCATCAAGCTGGCCGAGGACCCCGATTTCGCAAAGAACTGCGCCGAGGCCGGCCTCAACACCATCTACCTTCAGTTCGACGGCGTCTCCGACGACATATACATGAAGACGCGCGGCAAGAAGATGATGGACGTGAAGCTCAGGGCGATCGAGAACGTCCGCAAGCTCACCGACAGGAGGCCGTCCATCGTCCTGGTGCCGACCGTCGTCAAGGGCCTGAACGACCACCAGATCGGCGACATAATCAAGTTCGCACTGAAGAACCGTGACGTGGTCAGGGCGGTGAACTTCCAGCCCGTCGCATTCACCGGCCGCATCGACCAGAAGGAGAGGGAGGAGGGCAGGTACACCATCCCCGACCTCATCAAGGACGTGAAAGGCCAGACCGGCTTCGCCAAGGAGGAGGACTGGTTCCCTGTCCCATCCGTGGCGCCGGTCTCCGCATACGCCTCCGCCATCCTGAAGCAGGACAAGGTCACCTTCACCACCCACCCCCACTGCGGGATGGCCACCTACTGGTTCGTGGACCGCGATGAGAACGTCATGCCGCTGACCCAGTTCGTGGACGTGGACGGCCTGATGAAGGAGATCTACGATCTGGCCAAGGAAGCGTCGTCGGCCACGTTCCCCAAGCTCTCCCTGCTCAAGGCCAGAAAGATACTCCACAAGCATATCGACGAGAGCAAGCTCCCCGACGGCCTGACCGTCACTCAGTTCATCGACACCCTTACCAACGTGGTCAACAACGAGACCAAGACCGGACTGGCCAAGTTCTCGTGGAACATGATGCTGGTGAGCTCGATGCACTTCCAGGACGATTACAACTACGACATCGAGAGGGTCCGCCGATGTGCCATCCACTATGTCGTGCCGGACGGCAGGATCATACCGTTCTGCGCCTACAATGGCGGCCCCACCTACCGCACCGAGGTGGAGAAGAAGTTCTCCGTTCCCCTGGAGGAGTGGAGGAAGACCAAGGGCAACGAGTACACCTGAGGTGATTGCGATGATAGTATCAGTTGAGAGATGTCACCATTGCGGAGCCTGCGTGGGCTCCTGCCCCCAGAATGCCATATACATGAACGATTTCGCCCTCGAGTTCAGCGAGGCGTGCAACAACTGCGGACGCTGCATAAAGGTCTGCCCGGTGGGCGCCATCAAAAAGGAGGAGTGAGATGAGAACGATCGAGTGCGATGTCGTAGTGGTCGGCGCCGGCCCGGCCGGCTCCATGACCGCCAAGTGGGCGGCCTTGGGCGGAGCGGACGTGGTCATGATCGACAAGAGGCCGGAGATCGGCTCCCCCATCCGCTGCGGGGAAGGGATCTCGCGCTCATGGCTGGACCGCGTCGGCATCACCGTGGACCCCAAGTGGGTCGCCAGGACGATGAAGGGCGCCAAGATAGTATCGCCGTCGGGCAAGCACAGCGTCACGCTCGACGAGAGCAAGGCCGGCAACGAAGTGGGGTTCGTCGTGGACCGGGTGTTCTTCGACAAGGCTCTCGCCCGCGACGCCGCGGTGGCGGGCGCCAAGATCATGCTCAAGACCGCTGCCACCTCCCTCATAAAGGAGGACGGCAAGATCGTTGGCGTAAATGCGATCAGTCACGGCGAGCCGCTGGAGATCAGGGCAGGATGCGTGGTCGGCGCGGACGGGTTCGAGTCGCAGGTCGGCCGGTGGGCCGGCATCGACACCTCCCTGAAGGCGAACGACATCATCACCTGCTACCAGTACCGTCTGACCAACATCGAGTATAACCCGGACTTCACCGAGTTCCTCCTCGGCTCCGTGGCGCCGGGCGGCTACGCCTGGATATTCCCCAAGGACGAGAACACTGCCAATGTCGGGCTGGGCGTCCTGCTCACCAAGCTGAAGAAGCCGGGCGAGGTGAAGGAGTACTTGGACAGGTGGATCGCCAACGACCCCCGCCTGAAGAACGGACAGCCCCTGGAGGCGGTTTCCGGCGCGGTATCGGTATGCGCTCCCCTCGACTCGGTCGCCATGGACAATCTCCTGCTGGTCGGCGACGCCGCGCGTATGATCAACCCCATAACCGGGGGTGGCATCGCCAACAGCTGCTATGCCGGCATGTTCGCCGGAAAGGTCCTGGCCAAGGGCGCCAAGGCCGGGGACTTCACCATGAACGTGCTCCAGGAGTACGAGGACGACTGGAGGGCGAAGATGGAGAACGGCCTGTGGCGCGACTGGATGGCCAAGGAGAAGCTCATCACCCTCTCCGATGAGACGCTGGAGATGCTGGTGGAGGCGGTGAGCAAGGTGGATCTTGAGAAGATCACCGTGCACTCCCTCCTGGCCGCCGTCAAGCAGACCTACCCGGACCTGGTCAAGGAGTTCGAGGACCTCATCTGAGCGACTAACGAGGCCTCCCGGCCTCCCCTTCCCTTATTTTTCATTCAATTTCTTCGATCCATTCATGCGGAGCATTCACTTCCACAATGACGTTATAACGAGTACGATGTTCCGTTTTAAAGGAAAAGTGCCCGCACCCGTTCGCATCGGGCCTTAAGGAGGAACCGTTGGAGGAGAGCATGACAAAGTTGCGTCGACCTGCCGGCCTGACGCGTTATGCTAGTTCCGATCACGAACAGGGTGCGTGGGGCTTTTTGATGATACCGTCCGAACCGATGGCTTGTATTGGATGTATCATCCAACTCAGTATTGCCGAGACCCGTATTTATTACTATCCGACGGAGAACCACGCACGTACGACAGTGATGGGTTCAGGACGGCTAGAAGAGCGGCCGGCATCACTCGGACATCGGCTCCGCCCGGACGCCGTCGACGCCGGCGCGGACCACATAGGGTACGCCGCCCCTTCGGGCTATTGCTCCGGCCACCTTCTCGGGACGGTCGGTAAGCGCGATCATGCTGCCTCCTCCACCCGCCCCGGTGAGCTTGGCGCCGTACGAGAAGGGCATCGCCGCATCCACCAGCCTCTGCAGCTCCGGTGACGACACGCCCAGGATGGCGAGCAGATTATGGTCCCTGCTCATCAGTCCGCCCAAGGCGACCACGTCTCGGTCGCGCAATCGCTTCACCCCCTCCATGGTCACGGCGCCGATCTCGTCCACCACGTCCCTGGCGAACCGCGTCCGGTCAAAGTACCTCTTGACCTTGGCCACCAGTGGGCCAGTGGGAGCGCGCATTCCCGTAAAACCGATAACGAACGTTAGGTCCGGGACGGGGCAGTGATGAACGTACCACTGCCTGGAATCCCTCCGGATGTGCCATAGCAGGCCCTCGCGGCGGGCAGAGTCGATGAACACGCCCTGCCCGTGGCAGCTGACCGACGTATCGATCGGGCTTGCCCTCCCCTGCACCGTGGACTCCACGTCGAAGGCCGCCCTCGCCACTTCCTCTTCGGCGATGCCGCCTCGCATTTCGGCCACGGCCCCTAGGAACGCCACGGTCAGAGCGGCGGAGGAGCCAAGACCGGAGCCCGAGGGGATCTTCGAATCGATGGTGATGTTCAACGGCCCTCCGGACCAATGGTCCCTGATCGCGGCATGGATGTAGGAGTGGTAGCGCTCGCTGAGCGGCTGCCCGTTCACCAGGTTCTCCGTCCCCTTCTCCACCGCACAGGTCAGGCGCATGTCGATGCCCAGAGCTATCGCCGGTTTTCCGAAAACGACAGCATGCTCCCCCAGGAGGATGATCTTGCCGGGGGCCGAGGCGGCGGGCATCGCCAGGCCATATTCTTTCGTTCATTAAACCATTTGCCAGCCATCGCGCGTCTGGATGAAGCATTCCACCAATTCAGAGAACATTGATATAGGAAATGCTCACAAAACAAGTTAAACCATTTGACAACAAGGGGGTTGATGAGATATGACGGATGATAGAAGCGCGGTGGTGACCACCTTGAACGGTCAGATCGTGGAGTGGAAGGTCTTCGACGACCAGACCCATGCCATGGACCATTACAGCAAGGAGGTCGGCAGGCTGAGGGACTTCCTGCAGCGCTCCTCTGAGGAGGACGCCTGGGAGATCATGCTCTGCGACGTGCGCCAGTACGCCCTGTCCAAGCCCCGGGGAGAGAAGCGGTGCACATCCGAGGAGGGCGACTGGTACAGCCGCTCGATCAAGGCCGTGACCGACCAAGCACGCCGGATGAGGGACCTCCGGCCGCGTTGGGACCTGCATAAGTGGAACCATACGCGAGACCAGCATAGAATAAGGTCTCGCAGGGAAGAGGAGCCGTTGAGGACCCTCTGAAACGCATATTTCTCTCAAAGTTCTGTTTTGTCCATGGACGGGCGTTCCGTTGACGCCAGTCATCCGCGCCTGGCGGCGCGCGACATTCTATCCGCGCCGGCCGGGTCGCTGGTTCTCAGCAGGGGAAGCGCAGTCACTGCGATGAACGCGGCGGCGAGGAGGAATGGCACCGCAGATATCGAGCCCGCGGTGCCGGCCAGCGCAGCCAGCGCCACCGGCGCTATCACGAATCCTAGGTCGCCCATGGTCCTGAACAGTCCCATCGCTCCGCCCAGGTCCTTGGAGTCCACCACGTCGGTCAGCCAGGCCGCCATTGGTCCGGCGAGGCCTAACGATAGGCTCAGGCCGGCGACCGCCACCATGAGTTGCAATGGATCAGAGGCCAGCGGGACCATGGCGGTGAAGAACGCGGCCAGACCCAGCCCGGCCAGGAAGAACGGCTTCCTCCCGTAGCGGTCGGTCATGGAGCCCGACAGAAGCATGGTGGCCAGGTTGCCCACTGCGCCGATGGACAATATGATCCCAAGGTCGCTGAGCGTCATCCCCAGGTTCAGGCGGGCATATAGCGGGACGACGGTATTGAGGATGCCCTGCCTGGCCACGAAGACACAAACATTGGCAAGATTGATGGTCAGGATGTCGTAGTGGCGAAGGAGGCCAAACAGGCTCCGAAGCCGGATCGGCGCCGACGTATCGACGACCTCCTCCCTGCCTATGGTCTTCCATACCAGCACGAAGGAGAATGAGGCCATCATGCCATACACGATGAACGGCGCCCCCAGGCCGAAGTGCTCCGCGGCGAACCCGCCGACCACCGGCCCGATCATGGTGCCTATCAGGAACATGCTCATGTACAGGCTGAGGTTGATGCCGCGAGTCTCTCGGGGAGATAAACGCGTCACCGCGGTAAGTGCCGTGGTAGTGTATACCGCAGAACCGGCGCCCTCCAGGACGCGGGCGGCCAGCAGCACGGCGTAGTTGGCGGCGAAGCCGGCGATGAGCGACGAAACGGCAATGATGGCCAGGCCGAGGAGCATAAACCGCCTGGCCCCGAAACGCTCCGACAGCATGCCGGCCGGCAGGTCCAGGAACAGGCGGGCCACGCCGAAGCCGGACACCAGAAGGCCGGCCAGCGCGAAGGGGACGCCGAAGCTGAGGGCGTAGTCCGGCAGGACGGGAGAGACTATGCTCATCCCCATCATCGAGAAGAACGAGACCGCTGACAGTACCAGTATCGAACGCGGAGGTGCCCTCATGTCCCACTACAGAGCGGAAGCTTACAGTTCGTGCTTCTTGCTCATCTCTTCCAGGGCCTGGTTGGGGCTCTTGCCTCCGATCTCTTCCCGGGGGGTCTCCCACCATTCATCCTCGAAGGACTGAAGGGCGGCCATGAGCTTCTCCTCGGAGTGGAAGTTGTTGCCCATCGCCTCAGTGAACTCCTCTTGGAAGGTCTTGAGCAGGTCCACGCCATACTCATTGTTCACCAGGGTCACCGCCAGATAGTCGTCGATGTTGCGGGCGAAGGTCAACGCCATGTCCTTGGGGACAACGTCCATCAGCATATCCAACAGGGCGTTGGTAAGAGTGAGGAACATGACCTCCTCCCTGGCGCCCTCCGGCACGGTGGGGTCGGCGATCATCTCCTTGAGACTGGGGTACCATACCTCCCTGAGGGCGTAGGTGCGGGCCATGTTCTTCCCGAATATGACCTCCTCGGCAATGGAGTCGAGGTCCTCTACGATCTCCTCGGGAGAGGGGATCTCCTCCGGTTCGGCCTCCTCCTTCGCTCGCTTCGCCTGTCCCTTCTTGGCAGCGGGCCTGGTGGTCTTTGTCGCGTTATTCATGCGTACACCTCTAAATGGTACCCCGCGCGGCCTGCTGGCCTCTCCGGAGCCGTGACAAATGATGCATGTGCCCGTATATAACTTCAATCCGTCCGGGCGTCAGGGGGAAGGACCAGAGGTCACTCTTCGGCGACCTTCTTCACGATCTCCAGCCCCTTGACGATGCTCTCCTCCGAGGCAGCATAGGAGAATCGCAGGTGCCCTTCGCCCTTCTCCCCGAACGCGGTTCCAGGCGCCACGATGACGCCGGCCTTGACCATGCGGATGGCAAGCTCGCGCGATGGGGTCGGCATGTCGTACGATGGGAAAGCATAGAAGGCGCCCTTAGGGATCGGACAGTGGAACCCGTCGATCTCGTTGAGCAGCTTGGCCATCAGCTTCCTCCTCCGGTCGAACAGCGGCATGATCTCATCGAGAAAACGCTGCTGGACATGGAACGAGGCGGCCAGGGCGTACTGTGGCGGCGTGGGCGGAGCGGCGACCATATGGTACTGCATCTTGGCGATCTCATTGGCCAGATCGGCCGGCGAGGTCATGTAGCCGACCCTCCAGCCAGGCACTGCGAAGGACTTGGAGAAGGAGTTCAGCACCACCGCGCGCTCGATGCGTTCGTTGAACGAATGATGCGTACCGCCGTCGTACAGGAAATCCTCGTACACCTCGTCGGAGATTATCCACAGGCCGTGATCGTCGGCGATGTCGCACAGCGCGTTGAACGTTTCCCTGTCGAGGACGCCGCCGGTGGGGTTGGACGGCGAATTGACCACCAGCCCCTTGGTCTTCGAAGTGATCGATCGCATGATGTCATCGATGTCAGGCATGAACGTCTCCTCGGTCATGCCGTATGGCACCGGCCGGGCGCCCGCCAGGGATGCGTCCGGTTCATACAGCACGAAGCCGGGCTCCGGGATCAGCACCTCGTCGCCTGGATCGAACAGCGTCTGGTATGCGGCCATGGCGCCCTGCGTCCCCGAGCAGGTGATGATCACGTTGTCGGCCGTGAGGTCTTTGCGGTACCTCGACACCTTGGACGCGACTGCGGCGCGCAGTTCGTCAATGCCCTTGGTCGGCCCGTAACGGTTCCGGCCCTGGTCGGCCGCCTGCTTGAGCGCGTCGGTCAACTCCTGCGGGGGCTCGAAGTCGAGCTCGCCGAGACCAAGGTTGATGGAGTCCTTGGTGGCCATCTCGAACATCGCCCTTATGCCAGAAGGCTTGATGGACCTAACGCGCTGTGATACCATGGGCGGATGATTATTTCTAACACGGATAAGGCGTTTTGGGTGTTCCGCCCGCCCACTAGGGAGGAACGCATTTCGATCTGCGAATTTCGCCGCGCTCGACCGCTCAAAGTATATGGCCGTGAGGCAGCCTGATAGTTCCGAGGCCGTTCCATGTGCCCATACAGAAAACAGACCGCTCAGCAGCTGGACGCCAGGATCGCGGAGGCGGAAGAGCGTGCGCCTAACGTGTGGCCGCCGCCCGAGAGGAACCGCTCTCAGGTCGGCAGGTCCCGTGCTGACAGCTACCTCAAAGGAAGGACAAGGTTCGAAGCAGAAGAGGATCTTGTCAGCCAAACACCAAAGCCGGCCGTTTACTCGGAACGGTCAGCATGGCCCAGACTGGCCATCGCTCTCGGAAGGCTGCCGATCGACTTCTTCGAGGTGCTTGAGTCGGGCAAACGCGACGTTCGTTTCCACGTCCAGCCGCCTCTCTCACCCTCTTCGCCGCCCCTCGCCGAGGTTCGTCCGTCCGGACCCGGAGACCGACGCGTCTATGTCGTCATGCTCCGCGGGGTCCTGGAACTGGACGACCGGGTGTTCTTGGCGGTGGTGGTGCACGAACTGTGCCATGTGGTGCTGGACCACCCCGCCGCCATTGCTTGGCCCCGCGACTCCTACGAGCTCAGGAAGGCCACCGCCGCCATGGAGAACGAGGCGCTGAGACTTGCGGACGAGATCGGATTCAGGGATGAGACCTGGGTGCTGCGGGACATAATCTCGGACCTGGCGGATGAGAGCGGGGATTTCGGTCACGTACTTCCGGATGGCAGCATCCGAATGCCCAGGTCGCCGCCCGGACTCATGTGAGCAATACATATCGTTCGGGATTCCGCTCTAATACTGGGGCAGGCATAGAAACGATTATTGAGCATGTGGCGTTACAGGAACAGAAGGTGCAGACATGGTTAGCGTTTCCAAGCCCATCCCTTATCAAGAGATTGTCGATAAGCTCAGCAAGGGGGAGCGGCTGGCCATCGTCTCGTGCAACAGTTGCGCCAACTACTGCCGCACCGGGGGGCGGAAAGCCATGGCAAGCATGAGCTCAAGCCTGGCGGCCGACGGCTTCAACGTCGTCGCCTCCGAGATCGTTCGCAAAGCCTGCATACTGACCGACCTGGAGGCCGTCGAGGTACCCGAGGACGTCGACGCAGTGCTGATGATGGCCTGCGTCTCCGGATGCCGGGCGGCCAACAAGCTGTTCCGAGGCAAGAGGGTGGTGGCCTCGAACGTCACCCTCGGGATCGGCTACTACGAATCATCGAAGAAGGGCAGCGTCCTGGTCAGCCCATACCCCGGGTTCAGCAGCGAGGTTGGGAAGGTGTTCCCCGGATGCGGCGACGATGAGAGGGCACTCTCATCCACGGGGGGCGGGACCGAATGATCGCCTCGCTAAGAACCATCACCTATGAGGAGCTCAAGGGCATGCTCAACCGGAAGGACCGCATCGCGGTATGGTCCTGCGACACCTGCGCTAGATCCTGCCAAGGGTTCGGAGGTGAGGACGCCATGAAGGATCTGGCATCCCGCCTGCGCCACGATGGCTATGATGTCCGGCGGGAGGAGCTCATGGTCGCCTCATGCTTCTTCGAAGGGATAAGATCGAAGCGGGAGCAATGGGTCGCCGAGGGCGAATGTGACAAGATAGACGTCATCGTCCCGCTGGCATGCCAGGAGGCCCGCGCCGCGATGACGAGGGTGTTCCCTGATAAGAGGATCATCGACGACTCGAGGACCGCCGGGCTGGGCGTGCTGGATGAGAACGACATCTGCATCCTGACCGATCCGTTCGAGTGGACCGGCCTGGAGCCATCGGATGAGGGGATCGACCTGCCGAGCGCCGCCAAGAAGCTGGGCCTATACTCCGGACCATTCTGATGACGACATCGAAAGGAGGCTGTGACTGACCACGTCGATGCTTCCGAACGGCATTCCTATCGAAGTGCCGGAACGTTCCTAAAACGATGACGAGAAGAGATGGTGCGAGGGGCCGGATTTGAACCGACGAACCTCTTCAGGAACAGATCTTGAGTCTGTCGCCTTTGGTCGATGAGAACATCATCATTGACCTGGCTTGGCTACCCTCGCCTGATGGGGTTCGTAAAGCCGCATCCCTAATTAAATGTTAGCACATCATGATTTTTGCCACAGGGCGTGCAGCTAGATCACGGACATAGGCGATTCGTTGTTGTCGACGCTACTCACAATCGTGCATCCGTGAGGCGTTCATCAGCATACCGATGATTAAGGTAAAGAATGAGAAGCCCTTCGGGGGGCCATGGAGAGGGATACCAAGATCCTGCTATTGGCCGTTGGCATCTCGCTGATGGTACCGACCGCCCTGACCGCGCTACTGTTGGCCAGCTCCATTGACATCATTGATGTGGTCGTCCACGCGATCCTGCTCTTTTCCATGGTTCCGATCATCGGCCTGTCCGCTTACATGTGGGCGACCGGGAAGGGGGCCTCGCTCATCGCAGGATACAACACCTCCCCGAGAGCGGTGCAGGAACAATATGATTCAGAAAAGATGGCCCGATTCGTCGGGAAGCTGGTCTTCTTCAGCATGATCCCCATGCTGCTGGCCCTGGAATCGATTTTCATCCTGAACTACAGTTGGCCGTTCTGGGTCCTTCTCGCGGCCAGTATGGCTATCATCGTTGCCGGCATAGTGTACATGAACACCGGCGGGCGGTTCCTGAAGGAAGGCGCCATGGATCCAAAGCTGCTCATCACCGAAGAGGACAAGAAGAGCAACCGCCAAATGGCCTACGGCTTGCTGGCCATCACCGGCATAGTGACCGTCGTGATCGTCATCATACTCCTGCTCGTCGCCCCCGCAGGCAGCGTGACCGCATCGCTCGAAGAGGAGGGTCTGAAAGTGGAGGCGCCCATGGTCAACGACCTCATACTGTACGAGGACATCGCATCCATCGAGCTGCGGGACGACCTAGACACCGGGCGCCGCGTCGGAGGCTTCGGCGGCGAGAACGTTCGCAGCGGTAACTTCCAGAACGAGGAGTTCGGGAGATACGTACTGGCATCGTACAACGCCGTTCCGCTCCACATCGTGGTCCACCACTCCGGCGGGGTCCTGGCGTTCAACCTCGAGACAGAGGAAAGCACGCGGCAGATGTTCGATCAGCTGCAGGCGAAGCTGTGAGCATCAAAAGCGCTCTGCGATCCCTTGAAAAAAAGCGCACCCAAGTGAATGGAAGGTGGCCGAAGTACGATAATTAAGGGAAAATATTTAATATATTCATTTCTATACTGTATCGCCTGTTAACCGCAGGCAAGGGAGCGGTGCTGCGATTACCTCGCATTTCCTCCAGATTCGAACCACCCACAGATTCTAATGAGGTCGGCGCCCTCCCTCCTCTTCCATTCTACATCATGCCATCCGCATTGAGGCCGGCTGCGATGCAACCGGTCTCCGCGGCATGGTATTGTCGGAATCGAAGCTCAGGTGGTGATCTCCGCTCTTGAATCGTGGATGACCACGGTATGCTCCTTCTGCGACACTCTGCCGCCGCGCACCTCCGACAGAACCGGATATGCGAACACCAGGCCGTGGCGGACCAGCATTCGCAAATGGGTCGAGGCCTTCGGATCCAACGCAGTGGCCCACCTCTCGCAGAACGGCAGGGTGCCGAAGTTCTCCATGAGCAGCGCAAAATGCTCTGCCGCCGCCTGGTCGCGGAGCTCCCGCTCCCGCATGATGCGATAGATGTTTCCCGGCTTGGAGTTCCTCACCTGCCCTGCCCCATTGGTGGCGAAAGGTTCGATGGCCAGCACTATGTCGTTCGGAACCTTGATCGACTCGCCGTCGTCGAAGTTCGGCACACTCAGACCAGCATGGAGATTGTACTGCTTCATCGAATGGCCTGTGAGGTTGGTCACTGGCACATGGCCGTTACTGCGTATCGCGCGATCGACGGCGCCGCCCACTGTATTGAGAGGGATCCCTTCCCCGATGATCTCGGTCGCTACCGCCAGGCCCTTGGCCGACGACTCGATGAGGCTGGTCCAGTTCTTCGTTCCTACCTCGACCGTCACCGCGGTGTCGCCGATGTAACCGCCGACATGAGCGCCCACGTCGATCTTGACCAGGTCACCGTTGGCGAACTTAAGCTTCTCGCCAGTTCGGGGGGTGAAATGCGCAGCCACCTCATTGATGCTGATGTTGCAGGGGAACGCCGGCTTGGCCCCCATCGAGCGGATGCGTCCTTCCACCTCTTCCGCGACGTCAAGCAACGAGACCCCCTCGGCCACCATGCCCGCTCCGAGATCCCTTGCCTCTCGGGCGATGGCGCCGGCCCGGCGGAGCGAGGTTAACGCTTCCTCATTCATCGAGAGCCGCCTCGATGTCATCTTCCGTGATGGTGCCGTGCCTGATCACGGTCATCTCGCCGTCGATCAGCTGAACGATGGTGGACGGTTTGCCCAGCTTCGACGGTCCGGCATCGATGTAAACGCTGACGGAGGCGCCGAGGTCGCCTATGGCATCCTGGCAGGTGATGGGGCTCTTGTGCGAGTGAACGTTCGCCGACGTGGTGACGAGCGGTCCGAACTCGTCGATCAGGCTTAGCGCCAGCGGGTGGTCCGGAATGCGGATCCCGATCTCATTGGTCGACGAGGTCAGTATGTCTGGCACCGAGGGTCTCTTCGCAACGATAAGAGTGAGCGGACCTGGCATGAACTTCTTGACCAGCAGGCGGGCCCGGTCGTCCAGCACGCCCAGCTCCTCCATCATCGGGAGGCTGTTGACCACCACCGACATGGCCATATCGAAGGGGCGGCGCTTGGCCATGTAGGCCCGCTTCACCGCGGTCTCGTCGAAGGGATCGCATCCGAGACCGTACACCGTCTCGGTCGGATAGACTATGAGCCTCCCTGCTGTCAGCTCTGCCACTATACGCTTCCTGTCCGAATCCGGGATCGTTGGGACCCCGTCCTTCTCCGTCGCTCTTATGATCTCCATCAATATTCCCCCAGATAGCTCAGCGCTCCTCTCAGACGGCCGCTCGCGTCACCTATCGCGCACGGGCCGTGACCTGGGTATAGGTCCACCAGGTGAAGGGCGTTTAGCCTTCTGATCGACACCGCCAATGCATTGACGTCGCCGGTCGGCAGATCCCATCTCCCCACGCCGTCGGCGAAGACAGTGTCTCCTGAAATCAGTATGCCCGAACTCTCCTCGTGAAGGCATATCCCCCCGGCGGAATGACCAGGGGTGTGCAGTATCTTGAGAATGTGGTCTCCGGTATCGATAGCATCGCCGTCGCCGATATCGGTGACCTGCATCGGTTCAACGGTTCGGCCGAAGATGTCGGCCGAGGTGTCGACCGAGTTACCCTCTCGGACCGGAACGGCATCGAGCGGGTGCATCATAACCTCGGCGTTCAGCGCCGCGGCGATACGCTGCGCTCCACCGATGTGATCGAAATGTCTATGTGTCAGAACAATGCGCGCTTTCGAAGAGCCGATAACATCTCGTACACGGCCGAGCAAGCGATCATGGTTCATGCCGGTGCCCGCGTCCACCAGGACAGGATGTTCCCCGGACACGAGATAACAATTAGAATCGTATCCCGCTCCTTGGAACATATGAACGGTCATCGGTGCTTCGGTAGCTGATGCGCCTATATATTCTTTCCTGAAAACAGAGGATTGAATAAAAATAACTGGCAGTCACCAGCGGATATCGCATTTTTCACCGCTGAAATGTCATTACGTCAGCAGCGGTTCCAGCGACATGGCGCTGATCATATGCGATTGAGATATCTAGAAAAAGTCTCGATGCTTAGAGCTGACAGAATGAAAGATCGTCATATGCCTTCCACCTGCAGCATTCAAGCTGACCTGATATAGAAATGATAGAACGGAAGATTTGATCATACGCAATTCGATTGACTGTTAAGCCGACACATAGCGGCGAGAACGTTAGTAACAGCGGGCTGAGTACCTCGGAGAACCTTGGTACGTACACCCCTGTCCTATCAATCCCGTCATCTACGGGTGTTCTAAGATGTCTCTTTTCCGGGGTAGTTTCGAGCTTAGATGCGTTCAGCTCTTATCCATTATCGCGTGGCTGCTCAGCAGTGCCTTGCCAGACAACTGATGAACTAGAGGCGACGAATCCCTGTTCCTCTCGTACTAAAGGATCCTTCCCGTCAGACATCAATACACTTCCACCAAAAAGCAACAAACCTGTCTCACGACGGTCTAAACCCAGCTCACGATCCCTTTTAATGGGCGAACAACCCCACCCTTGGCAGCTG
>ENA-UOOE01000527-UOOE01000527.1-fermentation-metagenome-genome-assembly--contig:-NODE-527-length-37486-cov-60.712698_pt1 | contig 37486 bp, 34 predicted proteins | sample MGYA00245776_ERZ724021 | MGnify/ENA primary metagenome ERZ724021 (study PRJEB28704, sample SAMN03018321) | fermentation metagenome | biome: anthropogenic terrestrial biome; feature: soil; material... | reverse complement strand
AAATTTGTGATTAAAAATAAGAAAGATTAAGATTTTTCGTAAAAGTAGGGTTGTAATTTTTACAACTCTTTTTTTGTATTATAATTACCCTGATCGTTATGAGGTGATAAGTATGATTAAAGGCGTTGGCGTTGATGCCGTTGAAGTTGCTCGGGTCAAAAAAATTGTTGATCATGGAGATAATTTTGCCCAAAAAGTGTTAACACCGAATGAGTTTGCTCAGTATCAGAAAATGGTTGGCAAGCGCAAAGTGGAATACTTAGGTGGCCGTTTTTCTCTAAAAGAATCTTTTTCTAAAGCAATGGGTACAGGTTTAGGGAAATACGTTGGTTTACAAGACATAGAAACCTTATGGAATAAATTAGGTCACCCGGTGATGACTTCAACCAAGTTTGATGGGAATATTTTTCCAAGTATTACGCATGATGATCATGAAATTGTTACATTGGTAGTTTTGGAGGAAAAAGAATAATGGTTCCAGGAATACATCGTCCAGCTGCAGTGAAGGTAGATCTGGGTGCAATTAGGCAGAATATTGAAAATGAAGTAAAGCATTTACAACCCAAGCAAAAGCTGTTTGCTGTTGTTAAGGCGAATGCTTACGGCCATGGGGCCGTTCCTGTAGCAAAGGTAGCGGCAGAAGCCGGAGCAAGCGGTTTTTGTGTTGCTATTTTAGATGAGGCGCTGGAACTTAGAAGGGCTGGAATTGTAAAACCAATTTTAGTTTTAGGTGTTACTTCTCCAGAATATGCCCCACTTGCCGCAGCCAATAATGTTTCATTAACTGTGCCTGATTTAGAATGGCTTAAAGACGCAGAAAAAGAATTACGAAAAGAAGATTTGCAGTTAAAAATTCATTTAGCAATTGATTCCGGTATGGGACGAATTGGCTTTCATGAAGACAGGGAATTTGTTGCTGCTAATAAGTTTCTGGGAAACAATAAATCTTTCTTTGTTGAGGGAATGTTTACTCACTTTGCTTCAGCAGATAGTGCTAATAGTGATTACTTCAATTCTCAGGTAAAAAAGTTCAACCATATGAAGAGTTTGTTAACGGTTAAGCCTAAGTGGATTCACGTGGATAATACCGCTGCAAGTATTTTTGATAAAAAAGTGCACAGTGACCTTGTCCGCTTTGGCATTGGCATCTATGGCCTGAATCCGTCTTCTAATCCTGATGGACCGGATCTAAAAGCGGATATTAAATTAAAACCGGCACTTTCATTTGAAAGTGAACTGACGCAAGTTAAAACAATTCATAAAGGTGACGGTGTTGGCTATGGTTCAACTTATGTTGCTGACGGTGATAAAATTATTGGAACCGTTCCGGTTGGCTATGCTGACGGATGGATCCGTAAATTCCAGGGCTTTAAGATAAAAGTTGGCGATAGTTATTGTCCAATTGTTGGTCGGGTATGTATGGACCAATTTATGGTTTTACTTCCGCATGAAATGCCAGTCGGTACCAAAGTTGTCTTAATTTCAAATGATCCAAAGGCACCCAATAATATTAAAGCAGCAGCTGATTATGTCGATACGATTCACTACGAGGTTGCATGTTTACTTAGTGATCGTCTTCCGCGGGTTTATTACAATAAATAATTTACGTAAAATAAAAAAGCGCTTTTTCAAAAAGCGCTTTTTTTGTTTGCATAAAGAATTGTTTAGTTACGCGGTTGATTAATATAGACGCCTGGTTTTTCATCACTCATGATGGTGATACCGGCTTGTAAATCATCAATTTCGGCAACAACATAACCCTTATGATTTAACTTCTTTACGATCGTTTTGAGTGTATCTCCAGAAACTCCAGCAGGTAAAGTAAACAGGGTCCTTCTTACGAAGTTACCGTCTAATTCACCGGCTGCAGCATCTAAAGTCATCGCTCCGGCAATGCTAGCATGTTTTGTAATGATTTTAGACATTTTTACCAGATTGCCGCGTGAGTTATCTGACAAAACGGTTAGAACATAAGAACCAGTCTTAATGTTCCAAGCGTCAGATAACATATCAAGCAATCGTGAGTGGGTTAAGATACCGTAGAATTTATTATTTTCATCTAAAACGGAGATATAAGGTAAATCTTTAATTGTGAAGAAGACCTTAAAGAACGGTGAGTTAACCTTAATTGTCTTAGTTGCATTTTTGAGCAGATAGGTAACAGGTAGACTCATATCGCCACCCTGTGACTTATGTCGGTAGATATGCATTTTATAAATATTACCGCGGAAAATTGTTCCGCTGTCGTCTAGAATAGGAACACATCTGAAGCCTGAGTCTTCAAGAGTTTTCAGAGCTTCTTCTAGGGTTGCATGTTCATTAACCGTTGTTAGGTAATCCTTTTTAATGACTAAAGATTTAATAAGCATGAGATTGCCTCCATATATGGAAAAATATTTCAAGTAATTATAGCATAGATAGCATTCGAATTAAATAAATATTAAAATTGCTACTAGCTGATTAGTATAATTACTATTTTAGCAATAGTATGGCAAATAAAAAAGCATCTTCTATGAGAAGATACTTTTAAAGTTAAATTAATTTTAATTATTGACGAACCTTAACGCCAGTTTCCTTGAAAGCTTTATTCATAACTTTCTTTAATTGGTCAGCTGAAGCAGTCATTAACTTTTGTTCTTTGTCACTTAGTGGCATTTCAATGATTTGCTCCAAACCTTTGCGGCCAATAACAGCTGGGGTACCAATGTGAACATCATGTAAACCATATTGTCCATCCATTGGAACTGAGAGTGGCAATACTCTGTGTTCGTCATTCAGAATGGCTTTAGTAATCATAGCTAATGCAGTACCAATACCATAGAAGGTAGCACCCTTTAAGTTAATGATGTTGTAAGCCATATCCTTAACACTCTTATGAATTTCATCAAGCTTGTCTTGACCCATGCCATGAGCCTTAACCCAGTCACTGACTTTTACGCCACCGACATTGTTGTAGCTCCATGCAGGGAACTCAGTATCACCATGTTCACCAAGCATATAAGCATTAACTGAACGTGGATCAACATGTTCCATTTCACCGATAAGCTTTTGAAGACGGCCAGTGTCTAAGGAAGTACCTGAACCGATAACCCGATCCTTAGGAAAGCCTGACATTCTCCAAGTTGCGTGGGTTAAAATGTCAACTGGGTTTGCGGCAACTACGAAGATACCATCAAATCCTGATTCAACGACTGGTTCAACAATTGAGCTTAAAATCTTTAAGTTCTTGTTTACTAAGTCAAGACGACTTTCACCTGGCTTTTGTGGAGCACCAGCAGAAATGACAACTATGTCGGCATCCTTAGCATCTGAATAATCAGTTGAGTAGATGTGCTTTGGGGCAGTCCAAGGAGTAGCATCGGACAAGTCGATTGCGTCCCCTTGCGTTCTCTTCTTAACAATATCAACGATACCCAATTCTTGGGCAATACCTTGGTGAACTAATGAAAATGCATAGGTTGAACCTACGGCACCGTCACCAACAAGAATTACTTTATGTGGTCTTTCATCTTTTACCATAATATGTCTCCTTTTGATTAGTGATATATTTAACAATTGCAATTATAACATGATTATTTATTCTTTGTTAAGGCTGTCCCAAATATGAAGGTATTAATGAAATGAAACTTGAATTTATGTGCTATCATTAATAAGACTATCAACAAGGGGAAATATTAATGAAAATTATTGCAGGTTTGGGTAATCCAGGTAAAAAATACGATAAAACTAAGCACAATACTGGTTTTATGGCAATGGATTATTACTTAAATGAAAAAGGCTTAAGTTTAGATAAAAATAAATTTGAAGGCCTTTGGACTAAGCAAAAGATAAATAACAAGGATGTAATTTTGCTTGAACCACAAACTTTTATGAACGAATCAGGCAGATCGGTTGCTCAAGTAGCAAATTTCTTTAAGGTAAAACCTGAGGATATTTTAATTATCCATGATGATATGGATATGCCGATTGGCAAGATTAGAATTCGTGCAGATGGTAAATCTGGCGGTCATAATGGTATTAAGAGTATTGTTCGTGACCTAGGTACTGAAAAGTTTAACCGCTTGAAAATAGGAATTCGTCACCCACAAAAAGCTAGCGTTGTTTCCTGGGTATTAACCCCCTTTAATGAGGAACAACAAAAATTGATGGATGATGCATTTTCTACTAGTGTAAAGATTATCGATGACTTTATTGCTGGTCACGATAGTCAGTATTTAATGAATAAATATAATTAAAATGCGTTTAACAAATTTTCTTCAAAAAGATCAAGATTTAAATAATTTTATTGAAAAAACTAAAAGGGTAAAGAATTCACTGATCACTGGCGCTAATGCCGGTGCTTTTAGTCTGCTCGTAAAACAAATAGTAGATCAGCTTAATGTACCTTTAATTTTAATTGAGGAAAATGAAAATAAAGCTCAAAAAGTATACGGTGAGTTAAACGAAATAATGGCCGATGGGAGCGTACAACTTTTTCCAGTTGACGCAACGATTGCAACGCAAACTGCCGTTAGTTCACCAGACGAATTAAGTGCGCGAATCCAGACGCTTAACTTTCTTTTGTCACAGAAGGCCGGATTAGTTGTTACAACACCGCAGGCTTTGCAGTATAAATTGTCAAAGCCACAGAATTTTGCTGCTTCGAAGCGGGTCTTTGCCTCTGGTAAAGAATATAAATTAGATGATTTAAATAATTGGCTGGTTCAATTAGGTTATCGTCGGGATAGTTTAGTCGCTAAGCCCGGAGAATTTGCCATTCGTGGGGATATTTTAGATATTTATCCACTGGATCGTGAAAATCCAGTTCGAATGGAATTCTTTGGTGACGAGATCGATACAATTAAAGAGTTTGATCTGGCTAGTCAGCGTAGCAAGAAGGAACTTAAACAAGTTACTGTTGCTGCCGCTCAAGATCGGGTCTTTTCAGCAGCAGATATTAAAAATGCAGCGCAAACCATTACTAAGTTAATGAAAGATGCACCGGCTCCAGAAAAAGATGTAAAAGATCATTTTACTGAAGCATTGGATGAATTGAATGCCGGAGGATTACCTAAAAATTATGCATTTCTAGTAGATTTTTTAATTAAAAATCCAAGCAGTTTACTAAATTATCTATCTAAGGATGGAATGGTTTTACTCGATGATTGGCCGTTGATTAACCAGTCAGTTAAAACGGTCGATCAGCAAAATGCCGGTTTCGTTGATGATGAGTTAAAGACGGGTGCAATGCTTCCAGGACAAGAATTGCGGGCTAATTTTGAACAAATTTGGTCTAAAGATACGCACCACCATATTTACTTTTCACTGTTTCAGAGAAGTATGGGCCGCATTCGTTTGGGACAGATGTTTAACTGGCAGACACGTGAGCCAGAGCAATTCTTTAGCCAGATGCCATTAATTAAGACGGAGATAGAGTCATACCAGAAGAAGGGTCAAACCGTTATTCTGCAAGCAGACAATAAGAAACGTTCGCGGCAGATGACGCAAACAATGGCAGAGTTTGGTTTGGACGTACCGGTTGTTTCTAGTACTGATTTAATTGCGGGGCAAACACAAATTGTGGTTGGCTCTTTTGCTAGTGGATTTGTCCTCCCCAGCATTAATTTAGTCTATTTAACTGAAAGAGAATTATTTAATAAGCGTCCCCGGCATAAACGGCGGATTAAAACTTTAGAAAATGCGCAGCGGATACGTAATTATACCGAATTAAAACCAGGGGATTACGTTGTCCATGTTAATCACGGTATTGGTCGTTTTGAAGGCATTAAAACTTTAACGAGTAATGGGGTAAAACGTGATTACATAACCATTACCTACCAACATGGAGACCAGTTATTTGTTCCCGCTGACCAGCTTGGCTTGGTTCAAAAATATGTTGCTTCAGAAGGTAGGAAGCCACATATTAATAAGTTAGGTGGCAGTGAATGGGCCAAAACTAAACGTAAGGTTCAGTCTAAGGTTGAAGACATTGCTGATGACCTGATTGACCTGTATGCAAAGCGTGAATCAGAAAAAGGCTTTGCTTTTTCACCTGATGATGATTTGCAAAAAAAGTTTGATGACGCCTTTCCTTATGTTGAGACTCCTGATCAATTACGCTCGATTAAAGAAGTAAAGGCTGACATGGAACAGCCCAAACCGATGGATCGTCTCCTGGTCGGGGATGTGGGCTTTGGTAAAACTGAGGTAGCACTTCGAGCTGCATTTAAGGCAATTGAAGATAATAAACAGGTTGCTTTCCTGGTACCAACGACAATTTTGGCTCAGCAACACTACAACACGATTCAGGATCGTTTCAAAGGCTTTCCCGTTAATTTTGCGATGCTGTCCCGTTTTCAAACACCGGCAGAGTCTAAAAAAATTATTAAAGGTTTAAAAGATGGAAAGATTGATTTAGTCGTCGGGACCCACCGCCTTTTGTCCAAGGACGTTAAATTTAAAGATTTAGGTCTTTTAATCGTTGACGAGGAGCAGCGTTTTGGTGTTAAGCACAAGGAAAAGCTGAAAAAGATGAAGGCTAATATTGATGTTTTAACCTTAACGGCAACACCAATCCCGCGTACGCTTCATATGTCAATGGTAGGTGTGCGGGATCTGTCCGTTATGGAAACCCCACCGGCTAATCGTTATCCGATTCAAACCTATGTTATGGAACAGATTCCAAGTGTGATTAAAGACGCATGCTTACGGGAAATGCAGCGTGGCGGTCAAGTCTTTTACCTGCATAACCGTGTTGGTGATATTGGTGAAGTTGTTGGCGATTTGCAACGCTTAATTCCTAACGCAAGGATTGCCAGTGTTCATGGCCGAATGAATCAAAATCAGATGGAAGATATCCTCTACCGCTTTTTGAACCGGGAGTTTGATATTTTGGTAACAACGACGATCATTGAAACGGGGATTGATATGCCGAACGTTAACACTATGATTATTGAAGATGCCGATCATTATGGCTTGAGCCAGCTTTACCAGCTGCGGGGTAGAATTGGCCGTAGTGCCCGTTTGGCTTATGCGTATTTCCTTTACAAGCCTAATAAAGTACTAACTGAAATTGGTGAAAAACGTCTTGACGCTATCCGTGATTTTACTGAACTTGGCTCCGGCTTTAAGATTGCTATGCGTGATTTATCTATTCGTGGTGCCGGTAACATGCTGGGTGCTCAGCAACATGGCTTTATTAATAGTGTTGGTTATGATTTGTATACCCAAATGTTGAGCGATGCCATTAAGGAACGTAAAGGTAAGAAGAAAGTTCGTAAGTCTAATGCAGAAATTGATTTAGGCTTAGAAGCATATATTCCGGGTTCTTATATCGCAGATCAGGAAGAAAAGATCGAATTTTATAAAAAGATTAAAGCGGTCAATAATCAGGATGAATTAGATAAGATTAAAGATGAATTAATTGATCGTTTTGGTGATTATCCTCCTGCTGTCGAGAACTTGTTAGCAATTTCTGGTTTAAAGATTGACGCAGATTACGCACAGGTGCTCAATCTGATTAAAACTGGTAATCGGGTTAAGGTTGAATTTAATAACCATGCTTCGCATGAACTTGAGGGCCCGAATATATTTAAAGCTTTGGAACATGTCTCTTTGAAGGCAAGGATCAACATGACCCATGAAAAGCGTTTGGTCGTTCTTTTAGAATTGCCAGAAAAAGAAAGTAACCGAATGTTGTTCAATGAATTATCCACCTTTTTAGGTGCAGCAAGTGATATTATTCAAAGATAAAGGTGTTAATAATGAGAATTGATAAATTTTTAAAAGTGTCACGTTTAGTGAAGAGAAGGCCAATTGCCAAAGAAATGGCTGATCAAGGCCGAATTAAAGTTAATGGCCGGGTTGTTAAATCAAGTTATGATGTAAAAGTTGGCGACGTTATCGAGGTAGGCTATGGTAAACGTCAAATTAAGGCTAAGGTACGTAATATTCGAGAAACTACCAAAAAATCTGAAGCCAGCGAATTATATGAACTAATTGATTAATGACATTTATAGGTGGTCTTGTTATAATTAAGCTAGTATTGTATTTAACAAGTAGGGGATAAAGAATGAAAGGACCACGTATCTATAATTCGCTTAGTCCAGAAGAGCGAAAAGCACGCTTAAAACGTAAACAAGATAAAAGAGAAAAAGAGATTCACCGTGTTCGGCGTAATCGAATAATTGCAATTTTTTCAATTTTAATTGTCTTTTTGGGTATACAAATTTCTGTTAAAGTTGCCCAGACAAATAGAATTAATAATCAAGTCCAAGCTTCTAAAGAATCTTTAACTAAAGTCAAGAAGCAAGATAAGGATTTGTCAGTTAAGCGTGACGACTTAAAAGATCCAGATTACGTGGCTAAACTTGTTCGCTACAAGTTTTATTATTCCAAACCCAATGAAAAAATTTACAACGTACCTGAAGAAAATGATAATTAATAATGAAGTATCAAGTTGGACAACGTGTTAACGGTGTAATTAATAATATTGTCGATTTAGGCATTTTTGTGACACTGCCAGGGCGACGTTCAGGGTTGATTCACCACAGTGATTTTGGTAATAACTGGGAACGTGAAAGACGTCTTTATCAAAAAGGTCAAGAGATCCGTGTGGTGATTATGCATAATCATAAGGGGCGATTAAGCCTCTCATTAATGCGGGTTAATGATCCGAAATTGGTAGATCCTAGCAATCAGTTTTCACATACTAGGCCAGCGGATTTTATCAAGGTATTAACCCAGACTGCTGAGGATGCACAAACTGAAATTAAACAGTTGCGAAAAGAATTGTCTAAGAATGCGGCTTATTAATTTTTTTAAAAAGCATAATTTATCGTTGCAAGACAAAGTATTTGTCGTAGCAACGAGTGGGGGGCCAGATTCGATGGCCCTTTTAGATATGCTAAATAATTTAAAGAAAAAGTATCATTTGCAGATAATTTCTGCGCACTTTGATCATCAGTTGCGTGCTGATAGTTACCAAGAAACGCAATTAATTAAACAATATTGTGCGCAAAATAATATTGCATTTGTTAATAAAAAATGGAATAAAAAGTTGCAGCCGCAAATTGGAATTGAAGCTGCAGCACGAAAATATCGCTATGCTTTTTTGACGGAAATAACGAAGAAAAGGCATGGCGATTACTTGCTCACGGCACATCATTGTGATGATTTATTGGAAAATATTTTGCTTAAATTTATTCGTTCCGGTAATCCTAGCGAGATGAACAGCTTACAGGCTGTAGGCAATATGCGAGGCACAATCTTGTTGCGACCGTTGCTTGGTTATGAAAAGGTTGAGTTGCGTAGGTATGATCAGGTAAATAATGTCTCCTTTATTGACGATGAAACTAATTTTAAGGATGATACGATGCGTAATCGTTTACGCCATCATGTCGTACCGCTCTTAAAAAAAGAAAATCCTAATATTGGTGAGAATGCTTTACGTTTTAGTGAGAACATTAACCTGTTAACTGATTTAGTAGGTAAGAAATTTTATGAAATTAAGCACCCTAAATTATTTTTGGGTGTTGCGTATAGGTTAGATAAATCTGAATTAGCTGATTTAAGCAAAAAAGAGAAGTTATATTACTGGCAAAACTTTATTTGGCAAAAATGGCATATCCGGGTTAACGAAAATTTAGCCGGTTTTAACTTAATTGATTACCAAGATTGTTTTTACTTAATCAAGGACAATTTAAAGCTAGTAAACAAAGCTTTTCCTATTAAAATAGACAAAGCTTTTACGTTTAATGGCAGAGCTTTTGTTTTAACTAATAATAAGAAGGACCTAGAATTAGTTGGTGATTTCTATTTATCTGCAGATAAAACTTTCTACGCTGGACCATTAAAAAAGGGGGCTAAGTTGTCCCTAAAAAATGGGCAACATGCAAAGAATAAGAAAGAATTTGCTCAAGCAGGGATTCCAATTAATTTGCGCCCATATTGTTTAACAATTTATGCAAATAATGCGCCTGTCTTTGTAGAAAAAACTTATCAAAATCAGGTTTATACCAACATTGACAAGCATTATTATATATATGCTCTGAAAAAATAAATAAGATATTTTAAAATATTAGGGCAATGTGATTATTTGTGTTAAACTTTTAATCGTATATCTTTAGAAACTTTGCGGAGGTTTTTTATGAAGAATAACCGGAATCGGCTGTTTTCAAACGGCTTGTTCTATATAGTTGTGTTCCTTCTGCTCCTATGGGGAATCAATTGGGCACTTGGTGGATCTAACAGCTCTAGCAGTAGTCAAAATATTAGCTACTCAGAGTTTGTTAAGGATTTAAACCAGGGCAAAGTTAAGAACTTTAGTGTTCAACCTGCTAATGGTGTCTACACTGTGTCAGGGAGTTATAAAAAAGCACAAAAATCTAAGAGTCAATCTAAGAATAGTTTTGACTTCTTTAATAGTGGCTCCGGTAGTCAAAAGGTAACGAGCTTTTCAACTACTATGCTTCAAAATGATGCTAGTGTGAAGAAAGTTCAAAACCTAGCACAAAAGAATAGTACCCGAATGACTAACCAGGGAGAATCACAGTCTGGTAATTGGATTTCAACAATCGTAATGCTTGTTCCAACTATCCTATTTATCGTCATGTTATGGATGATGATGAGCCAGTCTGGTGCTGGTCGTGGCGGTAACGGCGGAATTATGAATTTTGGCCGTTCACATGTTAAGCCAGAGGATCCGTCTAAGAATAAGGTCCGTTTCTCTGATGTTGCTGGTGAAGAAGAAGAAAAGCAAGAATTAGTTGAGGTTGTTGAATTTTTAAAGAATCCAGCTAAATATACTAAATTAGGTGCAAAGATTCCAAAAGGGGTCTTGCTTGAAGGCCCTCCTGGTACTGGTAAAACTTTACTTGCTCGGGCTGTTGCCGGTGAGGCCAACGTTCCGTTTTACTCAATTTCTGGTTCAGACTTTGTTGAAATGTTTGTTGGTGTCGGTGCTAGCCGTGTACGTGACTTGTTTAACAATGCTAAGAAGAATGCACCAAGTATTATCTTCATTGATGAAATTGATGCTATTGGTCGTCGCCGTGGCGGCGGCATGGGCGGCGGAAACGATGAACGTGAACAAACATTAAACCAATTATTGGTTGAAATGGATGGATTTGAAGGCAATGAAGGTGTTATCGTTATTGCCGCAACTAACCGTTCTGATGTTTTGGACCCAGCTTTACTTCGTCCAGGTCGATTTGACCGAAAAGTTTTGGTTGGCCGTCCAGATGTTCGTGGTCGTGAAGCTATCTTAAAAGTTCATGCTAAACACATGCCATTGGCAGAAGATGTAGATTTAAAGGAAGTTGCCCGTCAAACACCTGGTTTTGTTGGTGCTGACCTGGCTAACCTTTTGAATGAGGCTGCTTTGCTTGCTGCTCGGCGTAATGGAACGCATATTACTGCCGCAGATATTGATGAGGCGGAAGACCGTGTCATTGCAGGACCGGCAAAGAAAAACAGTCTTATTTCTAAGAAAGAAAGACGACGTGTTGCTTTCCATGAGGCTGGTCACTCAATTTGTGGTTTGGTCTTGAGCGATTCGAGAACGGTACGTAAAGTTACCATTGTTCCTCACGGTCGTGCAGGAGGTTATAACATTATGCTGCCAAAGGATGATCAATTCCTTTTGACTAAGAAGCAGTTAATGGAACAACTTGTTGGACTAATGGGAGGTCGTGCAGGTGAAGAAGTAGTAGTAGGTGATAAATCTACTGGTGCTTCAAATGACTTTGAGCAGGCCACCCAGATTGCTCACAGCATGGTTGTAAATTACGGTATGACTAAATCTTTGGGAATGGTTGAACTTGAAAAAGAAGGCGAAACCAATCCTTATAACATGAAGCCATACAGTGAGGCAACTTCTGCTAAGATTGATGAAGCTGTTAAAAAGCTTTTGGATGAGGCTCATTCTAAGGCGGTTGAAATTGTTGAAGACAATCGTGATACGCATAGAATAATTGCTGAGGCCTTGCTTAAGTACGAAACTTTGGATGAAAAGCAGATTATGTCTTTATATAAGACTGGTAAGATGCCTGAAAAGAACGCGGAAGAATATCCAAGTGAATCCAAAGCTTCAACTTATGAGGAAGCTAAGGCAGCTGCTGAAAAGAAACAGGTTCTTAAGGCTGAGAATAAGGATAAAAATGCGGAACAAACTGAAGAAGATAAAGATGAATTAGAAACTCCTTCAGAAAAGAATGAATCCGTAGAAAAAGAAAATCCTGAAAAGCCAAAAGATGCTGATTCTAATTCTGATAAAACAGATGATCATCCTTCTGATGACAATAAATAGAAATTAATAAATAGGGCCTGCTAAAAGGCTCTATTTTTTTAGGGGAACGATTAATGAGTGATTATTTAGTTAAGTCTATTGATAAGACAAAAAATTTACGTTTATTAACAATTACTGCTAAGGGTGTAGTCCAAGAAGCCCAAAAACGCCATGATACCTGGTCGACTTCTTCAGCGGTTTTAGGTAGAACCCTAGTCGGTGCACTTTTACTTGCTGGTGCTGAATTAACGGATAAGGAAGAATTAACAGTTCGTCTTTTGGGTAATGGGCCTGTAGGTCCAACTGTTGCTACAGCTAAGTCTGATTTAACTGTAAAAGGTTATGTCAAGAATCCACATATTGCTTTACCACCTAAGAAGAATGGGCATATTGATGTTAAAAAAGGTGTGGGTCAAGGTATGCTTGAAGTTACCAAGGACCTAGGCTTGAAGAAACCATATACAGGGGAAGTCCCAATTGTATCTGGTGAAATTGCTGAAGACTTTGCTTATTATTTAACAAAATCCGAACAAATTCCATCTGCGGTTGGATTATCCATTTTTGTTAATCCTAATAATAGTATCGGCGAAGCTGGTGGCTTTATGTTACAGGCTCTTCCGGGTGCTAGTGATGGTTTAATTGATAAAACAATTAAGAGAATTAAGGCTTTACCAGCATTGTCATCCTCCTTCTTAGATGGAATGACGCCAGAAGATTTAGCTCGTAAGATTTTGGGTACAGATTGCAAACTCCTTGAAAAGGACAATGTTGCTTTTAAATGTGATTGTTCTAAAGAAAAATACGCTGATATTTTAGAAACTTTAAGAATTGATCAGCTTGAAAACATGATTAACCAAGATCATGGGGCAGAACTTACATGCAATTTCTGCAACAATCAGTACCATTATACAGAGGACGAATTAAAGGATATTTTAGCTAAAAAGAAGTCGGATAAGGAATACTAAGCACCTTTTTTATGGCTCTAAGTTTTGTCCTCATGGGCTTTTTTGTTATTATATTAGAGTATCTGAAAGGATGATTTGGTGGATAATAGTTGGAAAATTCGTGACGTGACCATTCCTAATCGAGTTGTGGTCGCTCCGATGGCAGGAGTATCGAATTCTGCTTTTCGGGTGGTTTGTAAAGAATTCGGGGCAGGTTTAGTTGTCTGTGAGATGATCTCTGATCATGGGATTATTTATCGTAATAAAAAAACGTTATCAATGATGCGGGTTGATCCACGGGAACACCCGATGAGTATCCAAATTTTTGGTGGTACGGAAGAGACTCTGCTTCAAGCTGCGCAATATGTTGATCAGCACACTGCTGCTGATATTATTGATATCAATATGGGTTGTCCTGTACCTAAAGTTACCAAAACTGATTCTGGTTCTAAGTGGCTGCTTGACGCAAATAAAATTTACCAAATGGTACATGCAGTTGTGCAAAATGTTCAGAAACCAGTTACCGTTAAAATGCGAATTGGCTGGGATCGTAAACATATTTTTGCCGTAGAAAACGCTTTGGCTGCTCAAGAGGCTGGTGCCAGTATGGTTGCCATGCATGGCAGAACCCGTAAACAAATGTATCAAGGTCATGCTGATTGGGAGACATTGCACGATGTTGCCCAAGCACTTGATATTCCTTTTGTAGCTAATGGTGATATTAAGACGCCTGAGCTTGCTAAAAAAGCATTGAATGAAATTGGATCAACAGCGGTAATGGTAGGTCGAGCTGCACTGGGTAATCCGTGGATTTTGAAAGACATGGTTCATTACCTGGATACTGGTGAAAAGTTGCAACCACAAACTGTACGTGAACGGGTAGCAACTGCTAAACACCAACTAAATGGGCTAGTCAAGTTAAAGGGTGAAAAAGTTGCAGTTCCTGAATTTCGTCAGCAAGCCGCATACTATTTGAAAGGACTTCCCCGTTCAGCCCGTACTCGTGCTAAAATAAATGAGGTTTGGACGCGTCAAGAAGTTTATGATTTACTTGATAATTTTGTTGATGATTATGAGAAACGTCAAGCTCAGCGTAAAGCAAGACGTACTGTATTGAACAAGTAATGGAGGAAAGAAAAATTGGCAAAGAATGAAATGAATGACCAATTAAGAGTTCGTCGCCAGAAGTTAGAAGAACTGCGTGATAAGGGTATTGAACCGTATGGTGCTCGAAAATTTGATCGTCAAGATTTGGCTAGTACTTTGGAAAAGAAGTATGGCAAAGATGATAAAGAAGAATTAAATAATGATATGCCTAAAACCAAAATTGCCGGTCGAATGCTTGCTAAACGTGGTAAGGGCAAAGTAGGTTTTGCAGACTTATATGATCGTACCGGTAAGATTCAGATTTACGTACGTAAAGACATAGTTGGTGATGACAACTATAAAATATTTAAGAAATCCGATATTGGTGATTTCTTAGGTATTGATGGTGAGGTCATGAAAACTGATACTGGGGAGTTAACTATTCGTGCTCACCACGTGACATTCCTAGCTAAAGCCCTTCGTCCATTACCTGATAAATATCATGGTTTAAAGGATGTTGAACAAATTTATCGTCAACGTTACCTTGACTTAATCACCAACCGTAAGAGTTACATGCGTTTTGTACATCGTACACAAATTATTCAAGCTATTCGTGATTATTTGAATAATAGACATTTCTTGGAAGTTGAAACTCCTGTACTGCACAATATTCCTGGTGGTGCTGAAGCTCGTCCATTTAAGACCCACCACAATGCTTTAGATATTGACCTTTACATGAGAATTGCGTTGGAATTACCACTAAAACGTTTAATTGTTGGTGATATGGAACGGGTTTATGAAATTGGCCGTGTATTTAGAAACGAAGGCTTAGATACCCAACACAACCCAGAATTTACTGAGTTGGAGAGTTACGCAGCTTACTGGGATTTCCATGATGTTATGGATGAGGCTGAGGGCATCATTCGTGCTGCAGCTAAAGTCGTTACTGACGATGGTAAGATCACTTACCAAGGAACTCAGATTGATTTAGGTAAGCCTTTCCGTCGTGTACACATGGTTGATTTGATTAAAGAAAAGACCGGGATTGATTTTTGGAAACCAATGTCACTTGAAGAAGCTACTAAGATTGCTGAAGATCATGATATTAAGGTTGAAAAATTCTGGAAAGTTGGTCATATTATCAATGCTTTCTTTGAAAAGTATTGTCAAGATACCATCGTTGACCCGACGTTTGTTTATGGTCATCCGGTAGAAGTTTCACCACTGGCAAAGAAGAATGCCGATGATCCGAGGTTTACTGATCGTTTTGAAATTTACATTATGGGTGAAGAATACGGTAATGCCTTTTCAGAATTAAATGATCCAGATGATCAGCGTGCTCGTTTCGAAGCACAAATGGAAGAACGTGCTGCTGGTAACGATGAAGCCGACTTAATAGATGAAGATTATCTTCGTGCAATGGAGTATGGTATGCCGCCTACAGGTGGTTTAGGAATTGGAATTGACCGTTTGGTTATGCTTTTAACTGATGCACCAGCTATTCGTGATGTTCTGCTTTTCCCAACCATGCGTCCTGAAAAAGTTGAGGGTGTTGATGAAGAAGTTAAAGAAGATTTAAAAAAGAAGAATAAAAAGAATTAAATCGAATTTTAAAAACTGATAAAAAAGACCTCTTATTTATGTTTACTAGCACAAATAAGGGGCTTTTTTGATAATAAATTTCAATAATTGTTGTAGAATTACATTTAAAATTAAAAATTTCAACTCTTTGGAATAAAAAGGGGATGCACAATTTTGAAAGTAAATGTGTTGCCAATTAACACGGTTCTTAATCCGCGAGATCTAGGTGGCTACTATGGTTGGAACAACCGTAAAGTTAAAAGCCATCGTTTGCTTAGGACGGGAAGTATAAACCAAATTTCAATTGAAGATGAGCATTTTTTGCAAGACTATGGTTTATGTAAAATCATTGATCTACGTTCACGAACGGAAAGTATAGAATGTCCGGATCCGAAAATTTCAGGTGTTGAATATTTCTTAATTCCGCTCTCCGATGAAGATGGTACCTTAGGTGGAAAAGATGATCTTAACGATTCTTCTGTAATATATAATGAAGATCAATACGTTGGTTTTAAGATGATGTGTGAGCATTATCGCGATCACGTTATCAAAAAACATGATCGGGCGGCAGTCCGGCAAATTTTAGATATATTAGCCAATACTGAAAAGGGTACTGTTCTTTATCATTGCTCAGAGGGGAAAGATCGAACGGGTTTTGTTACTCTGTTTATCCTTTATCTATTAGGTGTTGATCTTGAGACTATCCGTCAGGATTATTTGTATTCAAATTATATGCTTAATGACTACCGTGCAATCCGTGATAAAAAATTTCAAGAAGATGATAAAAGTCTCACGTTTAGAGCCAATATGCGTATTTTAAGTTCTGCTTCTGATTCCTTTTTTGATACGGTATTAATTACAATTGAAAATAAATTTGGCGGGATCGAGAAGTATTTTAAAGAACAATTAGGAATTACGCCTACGCTACGTGATCGTTTACGTAAGCTTTATTTAAAGTAAGTTTTTTATATAAAAAATTTGCAAAATCGAATTTATTTGCTATAATAGTCTTTGTTGTGCGGAAGTAGTTCAGTGGTAGAACATCACCTTGCCATGGTGGGGGTCGCGGGTTCGAATCCCGTCTTCCGCTCCACTGATTAAACTCACCGTCTGGTGAGTTTTTTTATTAACGGGAAATAGCTCAGCTTGGTAGAGCGCTACGTTCGGGACGTAGAGGTCGCAGGTTCGAATCTTGTTTTCCCGATATGATAACTGCCTAAATAGGCAGTTTTTTATTTGTCTTTTTTTGATTCTTACAAATAATAAGTTAAATATTGGCTTATACAAGTGGTCTTTGCTATAATAATTGCAACGTTTTTCTAAGAATTATATGAAAAAGATTTTAAAACTGCTGATTAAGTTGCTTATGATAATGGTATTGACATAAAAAGTGTTATATCTATGGTTAAGGTGATCGATTATGTGGATTTCAAAATTTTAATTATTTAAAGCTTAGTATTTTACATTATAAATAGAAGCAATTAGAATATTAACGTCATTTTTAAAGGTGGTGCTACGATGGAAAATTCTTACAGTAGAAGTGCGGATCAAGTTTTAGAAATAGCTCGTGAGCAGGCGCGAAGTTTTCATCATCGGTTAATAGGAACAGAGCATGTATTATTGGCTATGGTGATCGAATCAGACGGAGAGGCTGGTAAAATTTTGCGTTCTTGGGGCGTAAAACCAACAGCTGTCCGTGAAGAGATTGAACGGTACACCGGCTATGGGTCAGCTGCTAATACTAGTTATATGGAAATGTCACCAAGATTAAGCATGGCACTTGCTTACGCAAGAAACCTTGCTGATCGAACTGGTTCAGATAAAGTTAAAACAACTCATATTTTGTTAGGACTAATTTCTAGTGAACAAATCCTATCAGCAATGATTTTAAGAAATTTAAATATCAATATGGAATTGTTGCGGAATGATTTACATAGAAGTTTAGATGAAGAAAGTTCTGCAAATTCTTCTGATTGGACCGGTAACACAGAAAATCCAAATCAAAAGAAGCAGAGGAAGAGCACTACTCCAACCCTGGATCAGGTTTCAGTTAACTTAAATGAACGTGTCCGTCAAGGTGAGATTGATCCGGTTATCGGTAGAGATAAAGAGATAGCACGTGTAATCGAAATCTTGTCGAGACGTACTAAGAATAATCCGGTTCTCATTGGAGAACCCGGGGTCGGTAAAACTGCTGTTGCGGAAGCAATTGCTACGGAAATAGTAAAGAAGCGAGTTCCAAAGGGACTGCTTAATAAACGGGTGATTTCACTAGACTTAGGTGGTTTGGTAGCTGGTACCAAATACCGTGGTGAGTTTGAAGATCGCTTGAAAAAGATCATTAAAGAAATCACCAAAGATGGAAAGGTAATCCTTTTCGTAGATGAAATGCACACTTTAATTGGTGCTGGTGGAGCAGAAGGTTCAATCGATGCTGCTAACATTTTGAAGCCATCTTTGGCTCGTGGCGACATCCAAATGATTGGTGCTACTACCTTTGATGAATATCAAAAGTATATTGAAAAAGACCAGGCTTTAGCTCGTAGATTTCAGCAAGTTCGGATAAATGAACCATCAAGAAAAGCATCTTTGGCGATTTTAGAGGGCTTAAAGCCGAAATATGAAAAGTTTCACCACGTAAAGATTTCTGAAGCTAGCCTTGAAGATGCTGTTGACTTATCAAGCCGTTATATTTCAGACCGGTATTTACCAGATAAAGCGATTGATCTAATTGATGAAGCCAGTGCGGCTGTTAAGATAAAAACAAATGCAGGTCCTGATGATCAAATGACTCAGGTTAATGAGCAAATCAAAAAGATTATCGATCAGAAGAATCAAGCTGCAGTTAGTCAAAATTTTGTTGAGGCAGCTAAATTACAAGATAAACAAAATAGTTTGCAGGCTAGACGTGATAAATTAGCTGATCGACTGGAAGAAAAAGTCGATGATAATGCTGTTGTTAAACCTGAAGATGTTGCAAAGGTAGTTTCTGAGTGGACAGGCGTGCCTGTTACCCAAATGAATCGAAATGAAACAAAGCAATTATCTAATTTAGAAAGTATTCTGCATAAAAGAGTTATTGGCCAAGATAAGGCTGTGTCGGCAGTTGCACGTGCGATTCGCCGAAGCAGAAGTGGAATTAAGGATGAGAATCGTCCAATTGGATCTTTCCTTTTCTTAGGTCCAACCGGTGTCGGTAAAACTGAATTAGCTAAAGCAGTAGCAGCTGCCATATTTGGTTCAGAAAACAATTTAATTCGTATTGACATGTCTGAATATATGGATCAGATAGCAAGTAGCAAGTTAATTGGGTCTGCCCCAGGGTATGTTGGTTATGAAGAAGGTGGCCAACTATCTGAGCAGGTTCGTCGTCATCCTTATTCGGTAGTTTTACTTGATGAGGTTGAAAAAGCTCATCCAGATGTATTTAATTTGCTTTTGCAAGTGTTAGATGAAGGATTTTTAACGGATTCTAAAGGTAGAAAGATTGATTTCAGGAATACAATTATTATCATGACTTCTAATTTAGGCTCACGAGCTATATTTGAAACTAAGGCTGTTGGTTTTAATGCGGATAATGCAAGTCAGGCTAAATTACGGAAGGATCGTGTACAAAAAGCCTTGAAACAATTCTTCCGGCCAGAATTCTTAAACCGAATTGACGAAACAATTATTTTTGATGAATTGAACAAAAATGAGCTTCGTCAAGTTGTTACTCTGCTTACGCGTAAATTAATTGAACGCCTAGATAAACAGGAAATTCAATTAAAGATTTCTCGTGCTGCGCTCGATAAGATTGCTAAGGATGGTTATAACCCAGAAATGGGAGCCCGTCCGCTTAGACGTGCCATTCAAAATGATATTGAGGATAAAATTGCTGAAATGTTAATTGACGGTGACTTGAAGCGTGGCAACAGTTTGAAGATTGGCAGTACACACGGTAAACTAAAATTTAACGTTATTTCTACTAAAAATAAAAAAGAGACTGTAAAAACTAGTTAAAATTGAAAAGTGTAATCAACTTGTTTGACAAAGAAATTGTTTTGCAGTAAAGTTAAAGTCGATTTAAAAGGCTGAGATTCAGGATTTTGCTGATATATTGTCCAGCAGAATGATATAGACAAAAACGACATCATGTTGTTTTTGTCTTTTTTATGCTCAAAATTGCAGTTTTTTTAATTTGTAATGTAAATGTAATATTTGCTCTCTCTAACAGAAAGGATGTTTTTCCTTGTTAAACGGACACGTAGTGAACTTCGGTAAAAATCGGACGAGACGTAGTTTCTCACGTATTAAAGAAGTACTGAAATTACCTAATTTAACCGATGTACAAACTGAATCATATAAATGGTTTCTCAACGAAGGTATTAAAGAAGTCTTTGACGACATAATGCCTATTAGTGACTTTTCAGGTAAGCTTTCATTAGAATATGTTGGCTATAAACTGCAAAAGCCAAAATATACTGTTGATGAAGCCCGCGATCATGATGCGACTTATTCCGCACCTATGCATGTAACTTTAAAGTTAACTAACCAGAAAACTGGTGAAATTAAGACCCAAGACGTCTTCTTTGGCGATTTACCTTTGATGACAGATTCAGGTTCTTTCATCGTTAATGGTGCTGAAAGAGTTATTGTTTCTCAATTAGTAAGATCACCTAGTGTTTATTACTCTGGTGATTACGATAAGAATGGTCGACAAATCTTTGGTACCACTGTTATTCCTAACCGTGGTGCATGGCTTGAATATAATACTGATGCTAAAAATGTATCATATGTACGTGTTGACCGTACACGTAAGTTACCTTTAACTGTACTTATTAGAGCCATGGGAATTGGCTCAGACAGTGACATCCTTGACATGTTTGGCCAAAGTGATACTTTACAATTCACTTTAGATAAAGATGTTCATAAGAATCCAGCTGATTCAAGGGTTGCTGAAGCCTTAAAGGATATTTATGAAAGATTACGTCCTGGTGAACCTAAGACTACTGATTCTTCACGTTCACTTTTATACGCACGTTTCTTTGATCCACGTCGTTATGATTTAGCACCTGTAGGTCGTTATAAGGTTAACAAGAAGCTTTCACTTAAGAACCGGTTATATGGTCAAACTTTGGCTGAAACTTTAGCTGATCCAGATACTGGTGAAATTCTTGCAAAGAAAGGTACTGTTGTTACTCATAAACTGATGGATACCCTTGATAAATATCTTGACCGTGATGATTTTAAGATGGTTACATACCAACCTTCAAAAGAAGGGGTTTTACCAGATCCAATCAATGTTCAAGAAATTAAAGTTTATTCAAAGGTTAACCCAGAACGAGTAGTTAAGTTAATTTCAAATGGTCATATTGACAAGAAAGTTAAGCATTTAACTCCTGCCGATATCCTATCCTCAATTAATTACTTCTTCTTACTTCAAGATAACATTGGTAATACTGATGATATTGACCACTTAGGTAACCGTCGTATTCGTCGTGTTGGTGAATTACTTCAAAACCAATTTAGAATTGGTTTATCAAGAATGGAACGAGTAGTTCGTGAAAGAATGTCTATTCAAGATCCATCAACAGTTACCCCACAACAATTGATCAATATTCGTCCAATTGTTGCAAGTATCAAACAATTCTTTGGTTCTTCACAACTTTCACAGTTTATGGATCAACATAACCCATTGGGTGAATTGACGCACAAACGTCGTATGTCAGCATTAGGGCCTGGTGGTTTAACCCGTGACCGTGCAGGTTACGAAGTTCGTGATGTTCACTATACGCAATATGGTCGTCTGTGTCCTATTGAGACACCAGAAGGTCCTAATATTGGTTTAATTAACTCACTTGCTACTTATGCCGTAATCAATAAGTATGGCTTTATTGAAACTCCATATCGTCGTGTTTCTTGGAAGACACACAAGGTTACAGATAAGATTGATTATTTAACCGCTGATGTTGAAGATAATTATATTATTGCGGGTGCCAACACTCGTTTAAATAAAGATGGTTCCTTTAAAGACAAGTTGATTCTGGCTCGTCAAAAGGATGATAACGTCGAAGTCAGTCCAGACAAGATTGATTACATGGATGTTACTCCAAAACAAGTTGTGTCTGTTGCTTCTGCATGTATCCCATTCCTTGAAAACGATGACTCTAACCGTGCTTTGATGGGTGCTAACCAGCAGCGTCAGGCTGCTCCACTGATTAATCCACACAGTGCTTTAGTTGGTACTGGTATGGAATATCGTGCTGCTCATGATTCTGGTGCCGCTTTGCTTGCAAAGGCTCCTGGTACAGTTGAGTACGTTGATGCTAACAACATTAGAATTAGACGTGAAGATGGCAGTTTAGATAAGTACACGCTTGAAAAGTATCGTCGTTCAAATAACTCTAAGTCATACAACCAGACTCCTAATGTTAAATTAGGTGATCACGTTGAAAAGAGTGAAATCATTGCTAATGGTCCAACTATGGATCACGGTGAACTTGCTTTAGGTCAAAACCCAGTTATTGCATTTATGACTTGGAATATGTATAACTACGAAGATGCGATTATGCTTTCTGAGCGTTTGGTTAAAGACGATGTCTATACTTCAATTAGTATTGAAGACTATGAATCTGAGGCACGGGACACTAAGCTTGGTCCAGAAGAAATTACAAGAGAACTTCCAAACGTGGGTGAAGATGCCTTAAAGGATCTTGATTCAGAAGGTATCGTTCGTGTTGGAGCTGAAGTTCATGATGGTGATATCTTAGTTGGTAAGGTAACCCCTAAAGGTGTTACTGAATTATCAGCAGAAGAGAGATTACTTCACGCTATCTTTGGTGAAAAGGCACGAGAAGTTCGTGATACTTCACTACGTGTACCACACGGTGGTGGCGGAATTGTCCAAGACATTAAAGTTTATACTCGTGAAGCCGGCGATGAACTTTCTCCAGGTGTTAACACGATGGTTCGTGTCTACATTGCCCAAAAGAGAAAGATCCAGGTTGGAGACAAGATGTCCGGTCGTCACGGTAATAAAGGTACTGTTGCTGCAGTTGTTCCAGAAGAAGATATGCCATACCTGCCAGATGGTACTCCAGTAGATATTTGTTTGAACCCAATGGGTGTTCCTTCACGTATGAATATTGGACAGCTTCTTGAATTACACTTAGGCCGTGCAGCTGATGAATTAGGTATTCATGTTGCTACACCTGTATTTGATGGTGCTAATGAAAAAGATGTTTGGGACACCATTCATAAAGCTGGTGCTGACAAAGATGGTAAGACTGTTTTGTATGATGGTCGTACTGGTGAGCCTTTCCACAACCGAGTAGCGGTAGGTATTATGAACTACCTTAAACTCACTCACATGGTTGATGATAAGATTCATGCTCGTTCAATTGGGCCTTACTCCTTGGTTACGCAACAACCTCTTGGTGGTAAAGCACAATTTGGTGGACAGCGTTTTGGTGAAATGGAAGTTTGGGCTCTTGAAGCTTACGGTGCCGCTTATACTCTGCAAGAAATTTTGACTTATAAGTCAGATGATGTTGTTGGACGTGTAAAAGCATATGAAGCTATTGTTAAGGGTGAAAGAATTCCTAAGCCAGGTGTTCCAGAATCATTCCGTGTACTTGTAAAAGAACTACAGGCATTAGGTTTGGATATTCGTGTTCTTGATTTGAATCATAAAGAAATTGAACTTCGTGATATGGATGATGATTCGAATGAGCATTTGAATATTGATACATTGTCACGAATGGCCGAAGAACAACAAAAGAAGAAGTTAGCCGAAAAATCTGAAAAAGCCGAAGATAAGACAGATGATGCCGAATCGAAAGAGCCCAAAACTCCTGTAGATAAATCTGACGGTAATGATAAGATTTCTAAATAATAGGGGGTTAAACTTTTGATCGACGTAAATAAGTTTGAAAGCATGCAAATTGGACTTGCATCACCAAACAAAATCAGAAGCTGGTCATACGGTGAAGTTAAAAAGCCAGAAACTATTAATTACCGTACTTTAAAACCAGAAAAAGATGGTTTATTTGATGAAAGAATCTTTGGTCCAACCAAAGACTGGTCTTGTGCATGTGGTAAATATAAAGGTGTTAGATATCGTGGCATCGTATGTGACCGTTGTGGTGTTGAAGTTACTTCTTCAAAAGTAAGAAGAGAACGGATGGGCCATATTGAATTAGCCGCACCTGTTACACATATTTGGTACTCCAAAGGTATTCCATCACGGATGGGCCTGATTTTGGATATGTCACCAAGACTTCTTGAAGAAGTTATCTATTTTGCTGCATATATCGTAATTGATCCAGGGGATACTGACCTTGAATTTAAGCAATTACTTACCGAAGCAGAATACCGTGAGCAAAAAGCCAAGTACGGTAAACGTTTTATAGCCAAGATGGGTGCTGAAGCTATTCGTGATCTTTTAAAGAAAGTGGACTTAGCTAAAGAAGTTGCTGATTTAAAGAAAAAGCTTAAGAATGCAACTGGGCAGAAACGTACTCGTGCCATTAGAAGACTCGATATTTTAGATGCCTTTAAAGATTCTGGTAATAAGCCAGAATGGATGGTTATTGATGCAGTTCCAGTTATCCCACCAGACTTACGTCCGATGGTTCAATTGGAAGGTGGTCGTTTCGCCACTTCCGATCTAAACGATTTATATAGACGGGTAATTAACCGTAACAATCGTTTAAAGAGATTACTTGATTTAAATGCACCAAATATTATTGTTCAAAATGAAAAGCGAATGCTGCAAGAAGCCGTCGATGCCTTAATTGATAACGGTCGTCGTGGTCGTCCAGTAACCGGCCCAGGTAACCGTCCACTGAAATCACTCTCACACTTACTTAAAGGTAAGCAAGGTCGTTTCCGTCAAAACTTACTTGGTAAGCGTGTTGACTATTCAGGTCGTTCTGTTATTGATGTTTCACCAAAATTGAAATTCTATCAATGTGGTGTTCCTCGTCCAATGGCCCTTGAATTATTCAAGCCATTCGTAATGCATGAATTAGTTAAACGGGGCATTGCTTCTAATATTAAGAATGCTAAGCGTAAAATTGATCGTCAAGATGATGACATTTGGGATGTACTTGAAGATGTTATTAAAGAACGTCCGGTTCTTTTAAACCGTGCACCTACTCTTCACCGTTTGAGTATTCAAGCCTTTGAACCGGTTTTGGTACCAGGTAAATCTATTCGTTTACACCCATTAGCTTGTGAAGCATATAATGCCGACTTCGATGGTGACCAGATGGCCATTCACGTTCCTTTGTCTGATGAAGCTGTTGCTGAATCACGTATGTTGATGTTAGCAGCTCACCATATTTTGGCTCCTAAAGATGGGAAACCAATCGTTACTCCATCACAGGATATCGTTTTGGGTAACTATTGGTTAACCCAGGCTGAGCGTGGTCGTGAAGGTGAAGGTATGATCTTTGATTCACCAGCAGAAGCAACTGTTGCTTATGAAAATGGTGACATCCATTACCATACTATTATCGGAATGTCTGCTGATTCAATGCCGAAGAAGCCTTGGCCTAAGGGACATGAACACGGTATTTTTATCACTACTTACGGCAAGGTTGAATTTAACCAAATTTTCCCTGAAGATTACTTCTATGTTAACGAACCAACTGAGAAGAATTTAAATAACCCATTGGATGCTAAGTACTTCTTAGGTGAGGGAGAAGACATTCATAAGAAGATTGATGATGTCAGCGATGACCTACTTTCTACTCCATTTAAGAAGAGTTTCTTGTCTGATTCTATTGCTACTATTTATAAGTACTATAAGGTTCAAAGAACTTCAGAATATTTGGACGATTTGAAGAAGTTAGGTTACACAAGTTCAACAACTTCTGGTATTACTATCGGTATGACCGATGTTCCTGAAATTAAAGATAAGGATGCTAAAGTAGCCAAGGCCCACAAACAAGTTGATGTTGTTTCTAAACAATTTAGGCGAGGTTTGATCACTGAGCAAGAACGGCACGATCGTGTAATTAGTATTTGGAACGATTGTAAAGACCAAGTTCAAAACGAAATTGCTAATATTTATGATCCACGTAACCCAATTACTATCATGGCCGATTCTGGTGCCCGTGGTAACATTTCTAACTTTACTCAGTTAGCCGGTATGCGTGGCTTAATGGCTACCCCTAACGGTGGATTGTTCGAAATTCCTGTTACTTCAAACTTTAAAGAAGGTTTGTCAGTTCTAGAATTGTTCATGTCTACTCACGGTGCCCGTAAAGGTATGACGGATACCGCTTTGAAGACTGCTCAGTCTGGTTACTTAACTCGTCGTTTAGTTGATGTAGCTCAGGATGTTATTATCCGTGACGATGACTGTGGTACTGATCGTGGTATTACAGTTCATGCAATCAAGGAAGGCGACGAAATGATCGAGCCTTTGTATGATAGACTACTTGGTCGTTTCACAGCTGAGACAGTTAAGGATCCAAAGACAGGAGAAACTATTGTTACTCCTAATGTCATGATGGATGAAAAGTTAGCTCGTAAGATTTGTGATGCGGGTGTTACTCATGTTAAGATCCGTTCAATTCTTACTTGTGATACACCACACGGTGTTTGTCGTAAGTGTTATGGTATGAACCTTGCAACGGGTGAAGAAGTTGAAGTCGGTGAAGCAGTTGGTACTGTTGCAGCCCAATCAATCGGTGAACCTGGTACCCAGCTTACTTTGAGAACTTTCCACAACGGTGGTGTTGCCGGTGCTGAAGATATTACTCAAGGGCTACCTCGTGTACAGGAATTGTTTGAAGCTCGTAACCCTAAGGGTCGTGCTATAATTTCTGAAGTTGATGGTGTCATTGATTCAATTCAAGAAAACCCAGCGGAACATACGCGTGAAATTACCGTAAAGGGCAAGATCGAGACGAGAAGTTACGATGTTCCTTACACTGCATCAGTTGCAGTTGCTGAGGGTGATACTGTTCACCGTGGGGATAAGTTGACCTTAGGTTCAATTGATCCGAAGGAATTAATTCAAGTAACCGATACTTTAACGACTGAAGAATATATTTTAGCTGAAGTTCAAAAAGCATATAGAATGCAAGGTGTAGATATTGCCGACAAGCACGTCGAGGTATTGACCCGGCAAATGCTGCAAAAGGTACGTGTACTTGATCCAGGTGAAACCGATATGTTGCCAGGTGAAGTTTTGGATATTGGTCAATTTAAAGACCGTAATACCTCAGTTATTAATTCTGGTGGTATTCCTGCTACTGCTCAAAGTGTCATTTTGGGTATTACCAAAGCAGCTTTGGAAACCAATAGTTTCTTATCTGCTGCTTCATTCCAGGAAACTACTAGGGTTCTTACTGATGCTTCAATTCGTGGCAAGAACGATCCGTTACTTGGACTTAAGGAAAACGTTATTATTGGTAAGATCATTCCAGCTGGTACTGGTTTGCCTGTTTACCGTGATATGGAACCTGAGGCTGATGTCAAGAAGCCTAAATCTGTCTACTCAATTGCTGATATTGAGAAGAAGATGAAGGAAGCTGACAAGGCTAAAAAGAAGCCACAAAATTAGTTATTAATATCTGTTAGAGAAGATAAAAATTGCGTCCCTACCGAAATGGTGGGAACGCTTTTTTTGTAGCATTATTTAATGAATTAGTAATTGAAGGGTTAACCCAATAAAAATATAGGGGATGAATGCAACTTCTTTTCCTTTAAAATTGTCTTTATATTCTAAAAGAAAATGTATGATTAGAAAAATTGATGCAGACAGAAAGGTTAAATCTGCAAACTGTGGTTTGAAATAAAAAGCTAAGATTAGGTAAATGAATAGGTCGCCTGAACCTAATTTTTTATTAAGAACATAGTATGTTAAGAGAATTAAAATGGGTACAAATTCAATGTAATCTGCAATCCTATAAGAAGGGAATCTGTTGATTTCAGTGATTAAAGCTAAATAAATTGCTGGTACGAGCATAGCTAAATTAAATTCCATTTCTTCATAGTCGCAGATTGCTACTAATAATAGAGAGAATATGAGAATTGCATCTGCAATGCCACTTTTTTGATTAAAGGAAATATTGATGTATGCTAAACCGCCAATAATTTCGATTATCAATAATTTTATCGGGATAGGAGAATGGCAATAGCGGCATTTTCCTTTAAGAAGAAGGTAGGAAATGATTGGAATTTCATCAAGGAGGCTGAGTTCATAGCCGCAATAGTCGCATTTAGAACGTTTAAAAATAAAGTCTTCTTTCTCGAAGCGGTCAGAAATCACTGCTGCATGGGATGCTAAGCAACATCCAATAAAGAAATTAGTTAAAGAAAATAAAAATTTCATAGAATATACCTCATTAAATAAATACGTAAAAAATTTATTTTACTTTTTTACTTAAATAAAGTTTGCTTTATCTTCAGAATCGAGTACAATAGTTCTTGTATGTTTTGAAAAATTTATTCAGGAATCCAAAAAAAGAAACTCCTGGGTGTGTGAACAAAATAATCAATTTTTAGGAGGAAAAGTTTAATGCCAACAATTAATCAATTGGTAAGAAAAGGCCGTCATAGCAAGACGACTAAGTCAAAGTCACCAGCTTTAGACTATGGCTACAACAGTATGAAGAAGGAATTAGTATTCAACCCAGCACCACAAATGCGTGGAGTTGCTACTCGTGTGGGTACTATGACACCAAAGAAACCTAACTCAGCTTTACGTAAGTATGCTCGTGTTCGTCTTTCAAACTTAATTGAAGTAACAGCTTATATTCCAGGTGAGGGTCATAACTTACAGGAACACTCTGTTGTTTTAATTCGTGGTGGCCGTGTAAAGGACCTTCCTGGTGTTCGTTACCATATTGTTCGTGGTGCGCTTGATACTGCCGGTGTTGATGGCAGAAAACAAGGTCGTTCCAAGTACGGTGCAAAGAAAGAAGGAGATAAATAATGCCTAGAAAAGGACATGTAGCTAAAAGAGACGTTTTAGCGGATCCAGTTTATAACTCAAAACTTGTTACTAAGTTAATTAACCATTTAATGATTGATGGTAAAAGAGCCAAGGCATCTTCAATTCTTTACGATGCTTTTAACATTGTTAAAGATAAGACCGGCAAAGAACCTCTTGATGTTTTTGAAGAAGCCATGAATAATATTATGCCAGTTATGGAAGTTAGAGCTCGTCGTATTGGTGGTTCTAACTACCAAATCCCAGTTGAAGTACGTCCCGAAAGAAGAACTACTTTAGGCTTAAGATGGCTTGTTTCATATGCTCGTTTACGTAATGAACACACTATGGATGAACGCTTAGCTAATGAAATTATTGATGCTTCAAATAATACTGGTTCAGCAGTTAAGAAGCGTGAAGATGTTCACCGTATGGCTGAAGCTAACCGTGCATTTGCACATTATCGTTTCTAATCTAGTTCGTTATTTAAGGAGAGAAAAAATTTATGGCTAATAAGCGTGAATTTCCGTTAGCTAAGACACGTAATATTGGTATTATGGCCCACATTGATGCGGGTAAAACTACCACTACTGAACGTATCCTTTACTATACTGGTAAGATCCACAAGATTGGTGAAACCCATGAAGGTGACACCCAAATGGATTGGATGAGTGAAGAAAAAGAACGTGGTATTACCATTACTTCTGCTGCTACTACAGCTCAATGGAAAGACCACAGAATTAACATTATCGATACACCAGGACATGTTGATTTCACTATTGAAGTTGAACGTTCACTTCGTGTTCTTGATGGTGCCGTAACTGTACTTGATGCCCAAGCCGGTGTTGAACCACAGACTGAAAATGTATGGCGTCAAGCTGAAACTTACGGTGTTCCTCGTATAGTCTTTGTTAACAAGATGGACAAAGTCGGTGCTGATTTTGATTATTCTGTTAAGACTTTACACACAAGATTAAAGGCTAATGCACACGCTGTTCAAATGCCAATTGGTTCAGCGGATACTTTTGAAGGTGCTATTGACTTAATCAATATGAAAGCTGATATCTACGATGAAGATAAGCTTGGTTCAAAGTGGGATACTGTACCAGTTCCTGATAAGTATTTAGCTGACGCTAAGAAGCGTCGTGAGGAATTAGTTGAAGCCGTAGCTGACGTTGATGATGGCATCATGGATAAGTATTTGAACGGTGACAAGATTTCAATCGATGAACTAAAGGCAGCTATTCGTAAAGCTACTTTGAATTTGAAATTCTTCCCAGTGTTTGCTGGATCAGCATTTAAGAACAAGGGTGTTCAAATGCTTCTTGATGGTGTTATTGATTATTTACCATCACCATTAGACGTTAAGCCTTATGTTGCTCATGATCCTAAGACTGGTAAAGAAGTTGAACTAAAGGCTGATGACAGCAAACCATTTGCAGCTTTAGCATTTAAGATATCTAGTGACCCATTTGTAGGTCGTTTAACCTTCATTCGTGTTTATACTGGTTCACTTGAATCTGGTTCGTATGTTTTGAATGCATCAAAAGATAAACGTGAACGTGTAGGTCGTTTGCTTCAGATGCATGCTAACTCCAGAAAAGAAATTCCTGAAGTCTTCTCAGGTGATATTGCTGGTGCTATTGGTTTGAAGAATACGACTACGGGTGACTCATTAACTGATCCTGACCATCCACTGATTTTGGAAAGTTTGAAAGTTCCAGATCCAGTTATCCAAGTTTCAATTGAACCCAAATCAAAGGCTGACCGTGATAAGCTTGATATTGCTTTGCAAAAGTTAACTGAAGAGGATCCAACCTTTAAAGCTGAAACTAATCCTGAAACTGGCCAAACCTTAATTGCCGGCATGGGGGAGCTTCACTTACAAATCATGGTTGAACGTATGAAGCGTGAATTCCACGTTGAAGTTGAGATTGGTGAACCACAAGTTGCTTATCGTGAAACCTTTACTAAAGAAGCCAAGGCTCAAGGTAAGTTCGTTCGTCAGTCAGGTGGTAAAGGTCAATATGGTGATGTTTGGATCGACTTTATTCCAAATGATCGGGGTAAAGGTTACGAGTTTGAAGATGCCATTGTTGGTGGTGTTGTACCTCGTGAGTTCATTCCTTCAGTTGATCAAGGATTACAAGAAGCTATGAAGAATGGTATTCTTGCTGGTTATCCATTAATTGATGTTAAGGCTAAGCTTTATGATGGTAGTTACCATGAAGTCGATTCATCTGAAGCTGCCTTTAAAGTTGCCGCTTCACTTGCTCTGAGGAATGCTGCACCTAAAGCTGGTGCCGTAATTCTAGAGCCAATTATGAAGGTTCAAGTAATTACACCTGAAGAATACTTAGGTGATGTCATGGGTTCAATCACTGCTCGTCGTGGTACGATTGATAACATGCAAGACCGTGCAGGAGCTAAAGTATTAAATTCCATGGTTCCACTTGCTGAGATGTTTGGATATGCAACAACTTTGCGTTCATCAACTCAGGGTCGTGGTACTTTCACAATGGTATTTGATCACTACTCACCAACACCTAAGTCAATTCAAGAAAAAATTATTAAGAAGCGTGGTGGAGACACAGACGCTGATGATAAATAATATTTTTCAATGTTAATTTAATTTATTTATTATAAAAGTTTAAAACAATTTAAGTTTTAATCGAGCTATTGGTAAAGCCAATAGCTCTTTTTTGTTCAAAAAAAGTAAATAAAATGCCCTAAGTCCTTGATATTTAAGCTTGTACCAAGTACAATAGTCTTTGTGCATTTAGGGGATTAGTATGCCCTATTGTCACAATTGTTGTAAAGCGTTGAAGCAAAAGGTTGCGGCACACCAGGCTGCATTGCCACGGAAGTGTGCGGGGAATTTTTGCTTAGCTAGTCATCTTTAAAAGAAGACGTTAAGGAGGTAATTCAATGGCAAGTCAATCAATTCGTATAAGACTTAAGTCATACGAACACGGTATTCTCGATGAATCGGCTGCTAAGATTGTAGCTACAGCGAAGAGAACAGGTGCAGAAATTTCTGGACCAGTTCCTCTTCCAACAGAAAGGGTTTTGTTCACTGTTCTTCGTTCACCACACAAGAACAAGGACTCACGTGAACAATTTGAAATGCGTACGCATAAGCGTTTAATCGATATTTTAAGTCCAACACCTAAAACTGTTGATTCATTAATGAAGCTTGATCTTCCAAGCGGAGTAGATATCGAAATTAAACTGTAATTTAAATAGAAAGAGGTGTAATCATGACCAAAGGAATCTTAGGAAGAAAAGTTGGTATGACTCAAATCTTCACTAAAGATGGTATCCTTGTTCCTGTAACTGTTGTTGAAGCAACTCCTAACATTGTTATGCAAGTTAAGACGGTTGAATCAGACGGTTATGAAGCAGTTCAACTAGGTTATCAAGATAAACGTGATGTTTTGAGCAACAAACCGGAAAAAGGTCATGCTGCAAAAGCAAAGACTTCGCCTAAGCGCTTCATTCGGGAAATCCGCGGTGTTGAGCTTAAGAATTATGAAGTCGGCTCAAAAGTTACTGTGGACACATTTAAGGAAGGTGACGCTGTAAACGTTACTGGAATTACAAGAGGTCATGGATACCAAGGTAACATTAGACGTTGGGGCCAAAGTAGAGGTCCAGAAGCCCACGGTTCAAGATACCACAGAGTACCAGGTTCAATGGGTTCAATTATTAACCGTGTACCTAAAGGTAAGCATTTACCAGGACACATGGGTGTCAAGAGAGTTACCATTGAGAATTTAGTAATTGAAAAAGTTGTTGCAGATAAAAACGTATTATTGATTAAAGGCAACGTTCCAGGTGCCAAGAATTCATTAATTACTGTTAAGTCTGCTCATAATTCTACTAAAGCTAAGAAATAGGAAGGAGGACTAGAATGGCTAATTTAAAAGTTATCGATCAAAACGGTAAAGATTCAGGTAAAGTTACACTGAGTGATGATGTATTTGGCATTAAGCCCAATGAAAGTGTAGTTTTTGATGCTATCATCAGACAAAGAGCTGGTAAGCGTCAAGGTACATCAAAAGTTAAGAATAGATCTGCCGTTCGCGGTGGTGGTAAGAAGCCATGGAGACAAAAGGGTACTGGTCGTGCTCGTCAAGGCTCTATTAGATCACCACAATGGCGCGGCGGTGGAACCGTATTTGGCCCGACTCCACGTTCTTATGCATATTCTATGCCGAGGAAACAACGTCGTTTGGCTATCAAGTCAGTTCTTTCCCAAAAATTGATTGATAAAGATTTAATTGTATTAGATAAGTTGACTATGTCAGCTCCTAAAACTAAGGATTTTGTATCAATGTTAAGTGATTTAAATGTTGAAGGTAAAGTTTTAGTTGTTTCTGACGACAAGAACGTACAACTTTCTGCAAGAAACTTAACGAATGCTAAAGTCGTTCCAGTTAATGGCTTGAATGTTGAGGATGCAGTTAACTACGAAAAGTTAATTTTGACTCAAGATGCTGTGAAGAATATTGAGGAGGTTTTGGCTTAATGGATGCACGCGATATTATTTTAAGACCAGTCGTTACTGAAAAGTCCACGAATTTAATGGATGATAAAAAGTACACTTTCGACGTGCTTTTAGATGCTACCAAAACTCAAATTCGTAACGCGGTTGAAGAAATCTTTGATGTTAAAGTAAAAAAAGTTAATGTTATGAATGTACGTGGTCAAGATAAAAGAGTAGGTCGTTACTCTGGTAAGACTGCTCGTCGTAGAAAAGCTATTGTTACTTTGACTGAAGATTCAAATGACATTAAGTTTTTTCAAGACGAAAAACAAGACAACAAAGATAAAAAAGAGAAAAAGTAATAGGAGGGTCAGTTAATTGGCTATTAGAATTTATAAGCCAACCACAAATGGTCGCCGTAATATGACTTCTTCCGACTTTGCTGAGATTACTAAGAGTAAGCCAGAACAGACCTTACTTGAATCACAATCACATACTGCAGGTCGAAATTCATATGGTCATATTACTACTAGACATCGTGGTGGTGGTCATAAACAAAAGTACCGTATTATTGACTTCAAACGTAATAAAGATAATACAAAAGCTGTTGTAAAATCTATTGAATACGATCCAAACAGAACCGCAAATATTGCATTATTGCATTATACCGATGGTACTAAGACTTATATTTTGGCACCTAAAGGTCTAAAAGTTGGAGACATTCTTCAATCAGGTGATTCAGTGGATATTAAAATTGGTAATGCTTTACCATTAAAGAATATTCCTACTGGTACACCAATTCACAATATTGAATTGAGACCTGGTAAAGGTGGACAACTTGTTAGAAGTGCTGGTACAAGTGCTCAAGTATTGGGTAATGATGGTAACTACACTTTGGTTAAGTTACAAAGTGGCGAAGTTCGTAAGGTTTTGTCAGCTTGTCGTGCTACCATTGGTGTTGTTGGTAATGAACAACACTCATTAATCCAATTAGGTAAAGCTGGTCGTAAGCGTTGGTTAGGCAAGCGTCCTCAATCTCGTGGATCAGTAATGAACCCTAACGATCACCCACATGGTGGTGGTGAAGGTAAGGCACCTGTTGGTCGTCCACAACCTATGACCCCTTGGGGTAAAAAGGCTCGTGGTATTAAGACTAGAAGTGTCAAGAAAGCCAGCGAGAGATTAATTATTCGTCACCGTAAAGGTAGTAAGTAATAGAAGGAGGGTTTAATTAATGAGCCGTAGTATTAAAAAAGGGCCTTTTGCTGATGCATCTTTGTTAAAGAAGGTTAATGCACAAGCAAAGTCAGATAAAAAACAAGTTATTAAGACTTGGTCACGTCGTTCAACTATTTTTCCTTCCTTTGTTGGTTTGACTATAGCTGTTCACGATGGTAGAAAACATGTCCCAGTTTATATAACTGAAGATATGGTAGGTCATAAGTTGGGCGAATTTGTTCCAACTAGAACTTTCCATGGCCATGGAACTACCGAAGACAAGGCCACAGCACCAGTTCAATCATAGAGAGAGGAGAAACATCTAAATGGCAGAACAAATTAGTTCAGCTAAGGCTGAAGCAAGGACTGTTCGCATCGCTCCAAGAAAAGCTCGATTAGTCGTTGATTTAATTCGTGGCAAGAGCGTTGCTGAAGCATTAGCAATCTTGGAATTTACGTCTAGAGCTGCTTCCCCAATCGTTGAAAAAGTTTTGCGTTCAGCTATTGCTAACGCAGAACACAACTACGATCTTGAAAGTGCTAATCTTTACGTATCTGAAGCATACGTAAACGAAGGTGCAACTTTGAAGAGATTTCGTCCTCGTGCTAAAGGCATGGCTTCTCCAATTAATAAGAGAACTAGTCATGTAGTTGTAGTAGTTTCAGAAAAGAACGATTAAGGGAGGTATATTAATGGGTCAAAAGATTAACCCAAATGGTTTCCGTCTTGGCGTAATTCGCGATTGGGAATCAAAATGGTATGCTGACAGGGGATATAAAGATACTTTAAATGAAGATTTACGTATTAGAAGATTCATTTCTAAGAAGCTAAAAGACGCCTCTGTTTCTACTGTTGAAATTGAGCGTGCAGCAAATAGAATCAATATTTCAATTAACACTTCTAAACCAGGTATGGTAATTGGAAAAGGTGGTTCTGAAGTTGAAGCATTAAGAAAACAATTAAATGCTTTAACTAAGAAGCAAGTACACGTAAATATTGTTGAAATTAAGAAACCAGATCTTGATGCTAAATTAGTAGCTGATGGTATTGCTCGTCAACTGGAAGCTCGTATTGCTTTTAGACGTGCTATGCGTCAGGCTACTCAAAGAACTATGCGTGCCGGTGCGGAAGGAATCAGAGTACAAACCTCTGGTCGTTTAAACGGTGCCGACATGGCTAGAAGAGAATGGCATACTGAAGGTCGAGTTCCATTACAAACTTTAAGAGCTGATATTGACTTTGCTTGGGTCAATGCATTCACTACTTATGGTGAAATTGGTGTCCAAGTATGGATCAATCGTGGTGAAATCTTACCAAGTAAGAATAAGAAAGCCACGAAAACAGTGAAGGGAGGAAAGAAATAATGCCTTTAGTACCAAAACGAGTAAAACACCGTCGTGAATTTCGTGGTAAAATGCGTGGTGCTGCTAAAGGTGGTAAAACCATTGCCTTTGGAGACTATGGTTTAAAAGCCCTCGAATCACACTGGATTACTACTCAACAAATTGAAGCTGCCCGTGTTGCAATGACACGTTACATGAAACGTGGCGGTAAAGTTTGGGTTAGAATTTTCCCTCAAAAATCATACACTGCTAAAGGTGTTGGTGTACGTATGGGTTCCGGTAAAGGTGCACCAGCAGGCTGGGTAGCTGTAGTTAAGAGAGAAAAGATTTTATTTGAAATTGGTGGCGTTGATGAAGCAACAGCTCGTGAAGCTTTAAGACTTGCTTCAACTAAGTTACCTATCAAATGTAAATTTGTGACTAAAAGTTCGGAAGTAGGTGGCAATTCTAATGAAGGCTAAGGATATCAGGGCATTAACCACTGATCAAATGTTAGACAAGGAAAAGCAATATAAAAAAGAACTTTTTAATTTGCGTTTCCAACAAGCAACGGGTCAATTAGAAAATACCGCTCGCTTGAGCAAAGTCCGCAAGAATATCGCTAGAATTAAAACAATTCTCAGCGAAAAAGCGTTAGAAAAAAATTAATGGAAGGGAGTTATTAACTTGAGCGAATCAACTGAAAGAAATCATCGTCACGTATATCAGGGTCGAGTAATTTCAGATAAGATGGACAAAACTATTACAGTTGTTGTTGATACTTATAAGAATCACCCTATTTACAAGAAGCGCATTAGATACTCAAAGAAGTATTATGCACAAGACGAAAATAATGAAGCTAAAGTTGGCGATACTGTTCGTATCATGGAAACCCGTCCATTATCTCGTACAAAACGCTTCCGTTTAGTTAAAATTGTTAAGAAATCTGTTTAATTTTGCGGATTTAGTGAGGGGAGGATTACATAGTGATTCAAAACGAATCCCGTTTAAAGGTTGCTGATAACTCTGGTGCCAGAGAACTTTTGGTCATCCGAGTCTTAGGCGGATCAAGACGTAGGACTGGTAATATTGGTGACGTAGTAGTAGCTACTGTTAAACAAGCAACACCAGGTGGCGTTGTCAAAAAAGGTGACGTCGTAAAAGCTGTCATTGTTAGAACAAAATCAGGTGCACGTCGTGAAGATGGTTCATACATCAAATTCGATGAAAATGCTGCCGTAATTATTAATGCTGACAAGAGCCCACGTGGTACACGTATTTTTGGGCCAGTTACACGTGAATTGCGTAAGCATGATTTTATGAAAATCGTCTCTCTTGCCCCTGAAGTCATATAATTGTTAGTGAGGTGCACTGATGTTTGTTAAAACTGGTGACAAGGTAAAAGTTATAGCTGGAAAAGATAAAGGCAAAGAAGGTAATGTTCTTTCTGTTGACGTTAAGAATGACCGTGTGGTTGTTAAGGGCGTTCACAAGATCAAGAAACACCAAAAACCTTCACAAGCTAACGCAAAGGGTGGAGTAGTTGAATCTGAAGGTTCAATTCATGCATCAAACGTTAAGGTTATCTCAAAGGCTGAAAACAAGAAGAATAAGAAGAAATAGAGGGGAGGACACAAATGGCAAGTTAT
>ENA-UOOE01000525-UOOE01000525.1-fermentation-metagenome-genome-assembly--contig:-NODE-525-length-37679-cov-5.651446_pt1 | contig 37679 bp, 32 predicted proteins | sample MGYA00245776_ERZ724021 | MGnify/ENA primary metagenome ERZ724021 (study PRJEB28704, sample SAMN03018321) | fermentation metagenome | biome: anthropogenic terrestrial biome; feature: soil; material... | reverse complement strand
TGCTACAAGAGATTCGGAGTTTTTGATTCAGTTATGCTGTCAAACTAACGAAAAAATCGCCCTTTTCCCGACAAGGAAAAATGCGCGGCGACAGCATTTATGTTGAAATCATCATGAAAGATGTGATAGATATGTTAGGAAATGGCCGATTAGAAAGTTTCTACGTTCTATCAGGAATGCATATTCCCAAGTTATGTAATAGTTGACTGATATTCGTTTTTTATGTATTATTAAGTTAACATATTTTAGTAATAATACTGTAATGGAGGAAGGATAATATTGTGGATTAAAGCGAGCAAATTACATCAGGTGCACTGGTTCAGGGATGTTGGCTTTTTGATAGGATCTAATTATGTGTTGCAAATGGATAAGGTGCAAGCATATTTTTTTAGGAAATTAAAATATAGTAATGTCGTGGAGGATATAGCTGCATTAATAAACAAATAATTGGAAGTGCAGGATATCGAAAGGACTCATAACATTATTAATTCAATTATTGCAGATTTGACACCATTTATCGAAACTACGTATAAACCGTGTAAAAACTTTTTTATTGATGAAAATTTATACTCTGGCTGCTTGGATGCAGTTTATCCTCGTAGTGTCCATGTTTATTTGACAAATCGTTGTTATCATCATTGCAGGCACTGCTTTAAATCTGCAGGTGCCAGTGGTGAGGATTTAGACTATAATTGCTTAGTTAACTTTCTGCAATATATCAAAGGTAATACACCAAATCTTGTCTTGACAGGAGGAGAGCCTTTATTATTCCCCCAGATAGAAAAGCTAATTGCTGATTTTGGAGATGCGTTTTCTATTGGTGTGATAACCTCAGGATATAGAATACTTAACCTGACGGCAGACAGCCTTCAGAAAATAAAAACCATTCAAATGTCGTTCTATGGAGTTAATGAAAAAGAACATAATGAATTCACTGGATGCAGCGATTCATTTGAACAAGTCGTAAATAACCTTAAACGCTTTTTAGATATAGGAATCAATATTATCGGTGTTTATCAAGTAAAAAATACTGACATCGATGCCCTGAAAAAGTTTGCCGAATTTTGTATTGCCAATAACATAAAACAGATAAGGTTTGGGGAAATAGTAAAATCTGGCCGAGCAAATAACTTGGGAATTTGGGATGACTACGACCTTAAGACTATAATAAAAAACATTGTGGCTATTAAAAAGGAATACCACAATGATGTAGAAGTAATATTTGATAGCCATAGTTTAGAGATTGGTAAAATTAATTCCTTTTTTAAATGCGGGGCTGGAAAACTGACCTGGAATATATTGGAGACTGGGAAGATAATTCCCTGTCCTTTTGTTGAACATGAGGAATTTATAATGGCAAGCATGACTGATGATAGCTATAAAAAACTTATTAATGAACCCGCTTATTATGAGGAGATCGAAAATAAATGGGCTTATTTAGCAAGAACAAATAATGCTTTTTCTAACCAATCCAGATTTTGCCCAAACATCGGTTAGTGGATGATAATGCGAAAAATAATTACAGTCAGGGTTAAGACACTTTTTGTATCGGTAGTTATTTTGAGTGCCGCTGGCTCCCTTGCAAATGTTGCTCAGCCACTGTTGCTTCAATCTCTTTTAGACATTATTATTGCGGCTGATTTTACAAGAGTGGCTAATATTTTATTTAAATTCGTGCTGGCCATTATTAGTGTTATTTTTATACACTGGATGCAGTCACGATTATTGAGTAAGTATAAGTTCAATATAACAAGTAATCTTAGAAGATATATAGAGCAAAATATTTTATACTCTCCAGTTGCTCAATTCAAAAAAAACAATCGCCAGGAATATATTTCTATTTTTAATAACAACTTAAGTAATGTCATTGATCAGTATTATATGTTAGCACCTTACATTTTTTTTCAGTTACTATCTTTGGGAATATATTTTTACGTGGTTTTTTCTATTAATACGGTATTTTTGCTGATTATATTATTTGCTAATCTGTCTACACTGTTGTTTCCGAAACTCTATACAGCTAGATTACAAAAATATAAAGAACAAGCTTTAAAGGGGTTTCGTAGGTATAACGTGGGTTTAGGTGATATAATTTTTGGATTTAATACAATTAGGTTGTTCAATGTGCAAAATGAAGCTTTGAATACATTACATGATATTTCCACTGATCATTTAAACAAGCAATTACGCTTTGAACTTAAAGTAATTAATATCGACACTCTGTTGGGTGCTTTACCTTTGATAGGATATTGCTCCATAATTGTTTATGGTATATATGCTATATCCATCAACTCCATTACTATTGGAGGGTTAGTCGCTGCACTACAATTATCAGATATGCTTTCTGCTCCGGTTAATAAGTTAGCTGCGGCCCTTCTGACTTTTCTTACCACATCCAAAATAAAGGAGGAAATATTGGATCTGAATACTAGCGAAGAATCCGAGCAAGCGATTGACAGGCTCGAAGGGACTATAAAGGAAATTGCCTTTGAGAATGTATCATTTGAATATGAGAATGGAAAAAGTGTAATCCGTGGTCTATCGATCTCATTCCCGGCAAATAGCAAAACCCTGATCTGGGGTCCTAATGGAAGTGGAAAAAGTACCATTGTCAAGCTTTTAACCAAAGATTGCCTTGATTATTCTGGTTCAATAAAAGTAAATGGCAAGGAATTAAAATTGCTGAAACAAGATTCTCTTTTTCAAAGGATGGGAGTAGTTCCTCAATCAATTTATCTTTTTAATGATTCCTTGCAAAATAACATAATACTATATCGCGTTTTCACTGACGAACAAGTACAAAATGTAATAAACAAACTCAATCTGCAGCATTTATTATCTTTCCAGGATTATAGCGACAGTATGGAAAATATATCAGGAGGTGAAAAACAGAAGATTGCCATAGCTAGGGCATTGTTGCACCAAGCTAGTGTAATAATCTTGGATGAAGCGCTTTCTCAAGTAGATAAAGAAAGCAGTGCCGCCTTAGAAAAGGAACTATTGGCGAAAGACAATCAAATCTTGATTCATATTGCCCATAAGCTAAATAAGTCGCTTACGATAAAATATGATCAAATAATAGTATTTAGCGCTGAGGGTAAGGTCCAAGTGCTAAAGGGAAGATTAAAACGGGAATTTCTTGCGGAGGTTGTATCCTGAAGCTTAGTAAATAGTAAGCAAAAAATAAAATAAGCTTAACAGTCCTACGGTTGACTTTGATTCGAAGGCATGCTATTGTTTGGATAAATGGGAAAAGGAGGTGATTTTAATGAAAGATTTGTTCACTAATTATGGCAGCAAAAAAGGTGACGTCGGAATACTTAGAGACTGTGAAAGCATTCGGCCTAGTGTGATTCACTTGCCTAAGTAAGAAGAAATCGGATTCAGCAAGGGGCACATTTTTTACTGCTGGCAGTAAAAAATGTGCCCCTTGCTGATGGTCGCACGTAAGCGTCAAATACTCCACCTAGCTGGTATTGAACAGCAGTAGACACACCTAAAAGCCTAAAAAGCCCATGACAAGTGGGCTAGCCTGTCATGGGCCGAAAAATGTGTTGCGACTACAAAATATTATCTTGGGGTTGGAAATTCCAGAAAACGGGGTAGGGCTTTCACCCTTAGCTTATTCATTAACTCTCTCAGCTCAGCCAGGACATTGTTTGTTTGCCAAACCTCGCCGGCTTTTATCCTGTGAATACCCACATGCAAGCTCGCGGACATCTTTTTCATCTGGAGCCAAGTCTGACCAGTCTCGTCTTCGGCAGCTGCAATACCATCGGAGGTGAGAGTTACGCCGTCAGAATCAAGAGTGGCGATAGCTAAATAGGCCGCTAAGCCCTTGCTACTAAGGCTTTGGCGGCATTAATTATTATGCTAACTACAAAAGTTATGAAACATCCCGTTAGTTTTACATCAGCCTGTTATCTTGCCAGCGCTTGCTTGTGTGGTAACCCTCACCTTTGAATAATAGGATGTGAGCAGGGTGGATCACTCTGTCAATCAGTGCGGCAATAACTGCGTTTCATGGGGGAGGTCGGGATCAGGTGTGTAATAATGGCTCATTTTATTGCCTCCATTCCCGGAGCAGGTTCAGCTCCCCCGCAGTTAATTCCCGTGCTTCCCCCGGGGCCAGTCTGGCATCCAAAGTCAGGGGACCCATGGCGATTCGTTTAAGGGAAAGCACTTCTTTGCCCAGGGCATGAAACATGCGCTTGACCTGATGAAATTTGCCCTCGCAGATTGTTACTTCCACTTTGGACTGCTCAGCGGCGGCCAATATGTCTAGCCTAGCCGGGAGAGTGGTAAAATCACTTAAAACAATGCCCCGGGCGAAGGCTTCTATATCTTCCCGGGCGACGCAACCCCGGATAAGAGCCAGGTAAGTCTTGGGCACTTGTTTTTTCGGGGCCAACAGGCTGTGGGCCAGTTGGCCATCGTCAGTTAACAGCAGCAGTCCCTGGGCATCTCGGTCCAGCCTGCCTACCGGGAAAAGCTTAAGATGCTGGTATTCCCGGGGCAAAAGTTCCAAGACGGTGGCATGGAGTGTGTCCCGGGTAGCGGAAATTACCCCTGCAGGTTTATTGAGCATCAGGTAATGAAATTCGCAGTAGTTCACTTCTTTGCCGGCCACAGTTACTGTGGATCCAAGGGGATCAAGCGTGAGGCCCCCGTCCTTGACGGGCAAGCCATTGACCAGGACCTGTCCCGAACGGATTAACTCCCGGGCCTGAGCGCGGCTGCCCAGTCCGCATTTGGCCACAAGTTTGTCCAGTCTCATCTTTGTCACTTCGTTCACCTGGGGATATTGTCCCCGCTCCTCAGTTCCGCATCCTTGCTTGTAAACTCCAGGCTGTAGGCAAATATCTTGGAGCCGGCAACAGTCTGGGGCACCATCCGGGCCAGAAACAGCAGAGAGAAGAGCAGGAGCAGCCAATTCTTATACTCGGCCATTAAATCCAGATATATTGCCAAACGGGGAATGGGCAAATTTGCATTGGCTGCAAGCCCAGCGAGAAAGAAAACCAAATTGAAGAGAAAGATGGAGTTGACAGTGGCCAGTGGCAGGGATGCAAATGCAGTCATGGCTTTTGCCCACGCTTCCCAGCGCCGGTCAACCCGGGCGCGGACAAACCAGGCCAGGGCAACTCTGTATAATTGGGAAAAGAAAAAGAAGGCGGCTGCGAACATCAGGAAGATTATAAGCAGAGTCATCTTATCACCTCTTGTAAAATCGTGTATAATAGCTGTGAACCCGTTTACCCTTGTCTCGGGTGCTGGAGGGAAATTCATGAATTTCTATATGCTTGTATTTTTTTCTTCACTAATATGCATTATAGCAGTTTCTCTGGCTGTTTTGGTGCCCCGCTGGCTGTTTTCCGGCAAGCTCCGCAAGCAATTAAAGCAGGCACAGGGCCATAAGTTTACTCCCGACAAAGCCACCTGGAGGGGGTACCTGGCCAAGACTGCTCCAATGAGGCCGCTGATTTCTCTATTTATATATGCAGTGCTGCTGGCCCTTTTATTTGCCTTTGACGCTGGTACCCCTGTGATGGTCGCCGGGGTGACCCTGGGGGTTTATCTGCTTTTGCATCAGCTTCTCTGTTTGCTTCCTCCCACCTATGGAATTACCGGCATGGGAGTGACAGTGCTGTCCTGGCTGCCTGCCTTTCCCCTTGGTTTCTTCGGAGCTGGCTCCGTCTTTATCCCCTGGCAGGCAGTGGAAATCTGCGCCATCGATCAGCTGTTTATTGTAGTGCTTACCCAAAAGATAGAGGCCCGCCTGGTCTTTCCCCCGGAAATAGAAGAGCAGGTATGCGCATTTGTCGACTCACTCCTGCGCCGGCGGGGCTATAGGACAAATTAATCAACCCTTTCCCCTAGTGGTCAAGAATCGAAAGAGCAAAGGACGGTGCAGCGAAATCTGCGCCGTCCTTTTTAAATCAAATGGGCCCTCCCAATTACAATCAGGGCTTTTTATAAATCTTCCCTCGCAGGGGGTTGTGCCTTTGTTCGCCGCTGGGAAGCCAAGGCTCAAGCCGAGGATGCAAGAGGAAGAGGAGTTGTTGACGCAAAAATACGTAGCGGTCAGGGGAGAGTTTATAGTTTTGCAGGCAGAAGCTCTCTTCTACTTCTAACAAAGACAGGGCGAGGATAATCTCGTCCTCTTTGGCAGTGGCAGAATACTGAATATCGACCCCAAAATCATCGAATTTGGCAGTCTGCCAGGCCTCTCCGGCAAGGGAATCAGTGGGCTGGGGCGGAGCGGGGTTAACTAGGGCAAAGTTCGCAAATGCAGGGAAGAGCATGCGGAGCAAGGGCAGGTAGGGGCTGACATCGGGATTAGGCTGAAACCAGCAATAGCGGGTGCCCATGAAGGGTTTGGGTTCGTAGTAGGCCATGAGATAGGTGACCCGCTTTATTATTGCCCGGCCGGCTGCTCGTCGCCCTTGATAGCACCAATTGATTTTTTCCCGGGCGAGAAAATCACGATCCAGTTTCCCCGTATCTATTCCCTTCAGCTTTTCCCTGGCCACCGGAAAGGGCACCAGGGTCGCTGGCGAGGCGGGAGGCTCGTCCACAGTCATGCAGGGCAGAAGCTCATCAGGGTTGAGCAGATCCGGGTTGAGGCGGGACCAAATAATGCCCTCCTTGAGGCTGCGCCTCAGCATGGTCTTTGCTGCTGCCTCGGTAATATTCCGGTCTGCCGCAATTTGGCAGAGATCAATAGTCTTCAAGGGCCTTGCCTCAAATGCCGTTGTTGAGGTTTACAGGCGTCAGACGGGAAAAGTCGCCTTTTTTGCGGCCGACTTTGGCGCAGGGTATGCCTTCCACTTCTACCACATCAGCAGTCATGTCTATCTTATTCCGCAGCAGGGTAGAGCCGACGCCGTACATGTCCACAGGCGCGCCCAGCCTTTCAAAGAGACTTATCTTTTCGGTGCCAAAGCCGCCGGACACCATGATCTTCAAATCTTGAAGCCCCAGTGCGTCAAAGCGGCGCCGGGCCTTCCAGACCAGTTCGGGACTGACCCCCAGAGAAGATTCATCCCGGGGCTCCACGGAGACATCCCGCATATTGCCGGAGGTGTCAAAGCGCACGCCCCAGATTTTCCCCTTTCCTTGTCCGATTACCGGCGAGGGATCGGTTTTGCCCGGAATAAATTCCTTGCCGGTGAAGTGGCGGTAAAATTCTCCCACTACTTTTTCGGTGGTGCCAAGACAGTCATTTTCCCAGTCCACCAGGACCAGGCGGTTGACGCTGGGGGGCATATGGCGGTCAAAGGCGAAGGCGGCAGCGGCAGTGTCGCCTTTATAACATGAAATCAAGGCATGGGGAATGGTGCCTTGGGCTTCAGAACCCCAGTAATCGGCGTTGGCATCGGTAGAGACTCCAAAAGCTCCGGCTTTAAAGGCGGCATAGCCGTCGGTGGCTTGCACCCAGTGGTGGTCAAAGCGGGCAGAAAAGAAAATAATCGGCTTGCCCTGACTGGCCTGGACGACTTTGCGCACGCTGGTGGCGGTGCTGGTGGCCCGGGCAATAACACCCAGGACAAGGGTTTCCAAATGGCCGAAGTAAGCGGGATCGCCCTTAATGACCAGGATCGGCTCTTTATCTAGAGCTGTATCCCCGTCAAACAGGGCACGGACATTGATTTCATGCCATTTGTCCACCCACAGACCCATCAGTTCTTCCCGCACTTGCAAGCGCCGGGTGGTGTTGCTTTCAATGCTCTTAACATCATAGCGGTATTCAGCTATCGCCAATTCATTTTCAATATGCAGGAGATCACGAAACATTTTGTCAGCTTTTTCTTCATCAGTATAATAGCCGCAGCCGCAGCGCAAGATGGCGCAAGCTTCGTCCAGTCCGGCCACAACGGCATCAGCCCGGGGAAAGATTTGGTAAACTACCTTTTGATGCAAATTATCCTTGCGCAGAATGTCCACATAGCGGGTGAAATACTTGTCGGCATAATAACCTGCCCGCACCCTTTCAATTGGTACTTTAAAGACATAGGGGGCGAGACGAGTTTTTTCCACCATCGATTACTCCTCCTAATTGGTCAAGTGAGACCGTTTAGCTTCTTTCCCTTATTCTACAACTAAGATCCTTCCAGGGCAACCTATGAATACCGCGGCCAACCTGGGGGAAAATAGGGGGAACGGAGGGAGTATTATGAAGGTCTTACATATTTCAGGCCCCAGCAGCGGCGGGATTGCCCGCCATATGGAACAGCTGCACCAGGGACTGGCGCCCTGGGGGGTGAGCTCGCTGCTTTTCACGCCCGTGAGCACAAACCCAGGCTCGGTCCTGAGGGTATACAGAGAAATTAGGCGAGGACAGTGGGACCTGGTCCACTGTCATGGGTTCCAGGGAGGAGCCGTGGGTCGAGCGGCTGCAGCCTTGGCCGGGGTGCCGGCGATTGTAACTATTCACAACACCCTGCAGGTAGCAGGTCCCGCCCGGCTAGGGGCCAAACTGGCAGAAAACTGGATGGGTCGGAGAACTGCCTGTTGGGTGACAGTCTCTTCCTTTCTGCGCAACTATGCTTGGAGAGAGCTGGCGATACCCGAGGAAAGAACTGAAGTAATTGCCAACGGCGTCGAGCTGCCGCCAGCAATTCCCCCTTGGCAGCAGCGGCCTGTAATTGGCACTGTGGCCAGGCTCATCCCCGCCAAGGGCATCGATGTCTTCATCCGGGCAGTGCAGCTGCTGCGACCTGAGATCCCTGAGCTCAAGGCGGTAATCATTGGCGACGGACCTGCCGCCGGAGCACTGAAAGCTCTCAGTCAGGACCTGGGCCTCAATGGAACGGTGGAATTTCTGGGGCACCGAGAGGATGTGCGGGAACAGTTGAAGAAAATGGCAGTCTTTGTCCTACCCACCCGCAGTGAGGGTCTGGGCATCTCGGTGCTGGAAGCCATGTCCATGGGGGTGCCGGTGGTGGCCACAGCTGTTGGCGGCGTGCCTGAGCTGGTCCGGCACAATCACACGGGGCTGCTAGTGCGCCAGGATGAGTTCGGGGCCATTGCCCGCTCTATCGGGCAGCTCCTCGGTAACAGAGAAAGGGCGGAAGCTTTAAGGACTGCAGCTTATGAGCATGCGGCCAGAAATTTCAGCGCCGAGACTATGCTTCAGCGCACTTATGCAATCTACCGGCGTGTTGTCAATGTTTAGAGTCCTGGCAGTATCTTGTTTGCTTCTGCTCCTTCTGGCTGGGTCTGTCTCTGCAGCCGGCGGCGTGCGCCTGGTGATAATGGATGGCGTCAACTTGGAACATTTACAACTTGAAGAGTATGGCAACTTTCGTTTTCTTATGGAGCACGGGGCCCTGGGACTGGCCAACGCTAATACCGCCGGCGCCCGCAGCCGGGAAAATGCCCTCCTCACCCTTGCCAGCGGCAGCCGGGCCCTTGGTCCCGGGGCAGGTGAAATATACGGGGGGGAGGAAGAGCTGGAAACGGGAACCGCGGCAGTGGTCCATGCCCGCTGCACAGGGGTAAGCCCGCCGCCGGGGGCCCTGGTTTTGCCCGGTATCGCCGTCATCGCTGAGGCAAATGGCGGCTTGTTGCATACTGTGCGCATCGGCTACCTGGCAGACAGCTTAAAAGCTGCCGGCAAGACTGCTGCCGCCCTGGTCAATGGAGATAAAAGCGGCAATTACCGGGAAGGGGCGGCAATTGTGGCAGACAGCGACGGCATTGTCCAGGGGGGCAGTGTTGAAACTGCCCTAGCGGACAATCCCGAACTTCCCTTTGGCCTCCAATCTGACCTCAGGGAGTTTGTTGCCGCAGTCAGGGATTATCAGGATGTTGATTTGCTGGTCATCGACCTGGGGGATACCAGCCGGGCCCAGGATTACTTCCCCCTGGTGGTGGCAGACAAGGGGGAGGCCTTTCGCCGCCAAGCCCTGATTCAGCTGGACAGTTTCTTGGGGGAGCTGCTCCGGTTGCACAAAGCAGGTGATCTCCTGCTGGTAGTGGGCTTGCAGGCGGACAGGGCTCTGGCCCGGGAGGAGGGCAAATTGCTGGTGCCTGTCCTCGTCTATGGCGAGGGTTTTCAAGGCCTGCTGACATCCCCTACCACCCGGCGGCAGGGAGTTGTGGCCAATATAGATGTCACCGCGACGATTCTGCAATTTTTTGACCTCTACCGGCCGGGGGAAATTTATGGCCAGCCCCTGGTTTCCCTTTCTCATCCTGATCCCCAGGGTTATCTGCTGCAGCGGGAAAGAGAGATGGCCGCCGTTTACAGGCTCCGTTCCCCTTTGATTAAAGGATTTATCGCCATTATCATAATCTTGGTAGGTCTATCTCTGGCGGCGTTTTTCTTTAAGTGGCGCAATCTAAGTTTGCTTAAGCTTTTACTTCTAATGGTGGTAGCCACTCCCCTGGCCTTGCTGGTTCTGGGAGCCATTCCCGGTTCCCTGTGGCTGCTGCCGGCCTGGGTTGCTCTCACTCTGGGAGTCGCCCTGGCCTTAAGGAGGCTGGAACCGGTTAAGGCCATGGTCCTGCTGGGCGCCGTCACCGCCCTATTGATAGTGGTTGATGCCCTTTTGGGAGCCTGGCTGCAGCAGCGCTCAATCCTGGGATATGATGCCACCGCCGGCCCCCGCTACTATGGCATCGGCAACGAATACATGGGGGCGCTGCTGGGTAGCAGCCTCCTGGGTCTCAGCTGTCTTCTTGAAAAAAACAAATGGCTGGCGGGGGTGGTGCTGACGGGAATCGTCCTGGTGCTGATGCTGCCGGGGGTGGGGGCAAATTTCGGTGGAGCTTTGGCTGCCTTGGTTGGGTATACAATTGCCCTCACCGGTTTTAGCCTGGTAACCAACAAAAAATACCGCCTGCCGGCGGTACTGGTCTTTGCAGCTGCAGTCCTGGTGCTGGTGCTGGTCAACTTAGGGGGCAATCAGTCCCATGTAGGCCGGTTCTTTACGGCAGTGGCGGCTGATCCAAGAGAATTTTGGCAGGTAGTGCAGCGCAAGCTTTCCATGAACTGGCGCCTCATCCGCTGGTCCCTGTGGAGCAAAGCTTTCGCAGCATTGTTTGCAGCAGCCCTCTGGGTCTTCTTTTCCCAGCGCCGGGTGATGGCTCAGCGCTTTGGCCTCTTCTGGCCCCAGGTGCGGGGAGCCCTGGCCGCCGCCTTGGCAGCCCTGGCTCTAAACGATTCGGGAATCGTGGCTGCGGCCACAACCTTGCTGTTTATGACCCTGCCCCTGCTCTACTATTGGTTTTCTTCCAGTTCGTCCGCCAGGGATTCCCATTCCCTGTAGTGCTGCGCCAGTAAGTTTTGCACCTGTTGCAATTCGATGGATAGCTGGTGCAGTTTTTCATGCCCAACTTGGGGGTCGGTGAGCTCTAGGCTGAGCTGAGTTTGCCGGTCTTCTGCCTTGGCAACTTCCGCTTCCAGTTGGGCCAGCCGCTGTTGCCGCCGATAAATTTCATTTGGCGACAGCTTGGCCGCAACAGTTTCTTTGCTTTCCGGTTTTACCGGCGGAACCGGCGGGATGGCCTCCAGTTCCCTGGCTTCTTTTTTGGCCAGCCAGTAATCGTAGCTGCCCTGAAAGCGCTCAATCCCTTCTGAGTTCATTTCCAGGGTAATATTGGTGACCGCGTTGAGAAACCAGCGGTCGTGAGAGACGATAAGGATAGTGCCGGGAAATTGATTGAGGGCGTCTTCCAGCACTTCCCTGCTGTCCAAATCCAGATGGTTGGTGGGTTCGTCCAGGATAAGGAAATTAGCCCTGCTCAAAAGGAGCTTGGCAAGGGCCAGTCTGCTGGCTTCGCCGCCACTCATAAACTTGACTAATTTGAAGGCGTCTTCTCCCCGGAAGAGAAAGCGGGCTAGGAAATTTTGCACTTCGCCCCTGGTCCAGGCCGGGCGCACCGACCAAATTTCCTCGGCGGCGGAATTTTTACCTTCCAGATCGCCCCGCATCTGACTGTAATAGGCCAACTCCACATAATGTCCGAAAGAAACGCTGCCTCTGTCAGGCTGCTGCAAGCCGCAGATTAGCTCCAGCAAGGTAGTCTTGCCGCAGCCGTTTGGACCGATAAGGCCGGTTCTATCCCCTCTTTCCAGCTGAAAGCTGGCGTTATGGAAGATATTTTTGCCGGCAAAGGACTTTGCCAAGTTGTGGCACTGGAGGACATGGCGGCCGCTGGGGCGGCGCTGATCAAATTTGAAGCTGGCCCGGGGAATTTGTGCGGGAGGAGTCTCCAGGCGCACGAGTTTTTCTAGATCCCGGCGCCGGCTTTGCGCCTGCTTAGTATTCTGCCCCTCAATATTGCGGGCGATAAAATCTTCGGTGCGCTTAATGTATTCCTGCTGCGCTAGGTAATTTTTTAGGAGTTTCTCCCGGCGCAGTTTTCTTTCCTTTAGGAAAAAGCGGTAATTTCCCGGGTACACCACCAGTCTGGTATTTTCCAGTTCACCTATGGTGTCGGCCAGGTTCTCTAAGAAGCGGCGGTCGTGGGAGACCATCAGCAGTCCGCCTCGGAAGCCCTTGAGATAGCCCTCCAGCCAGTTGATGGCGGCAATGTCCAAATGGTTGGTGGGTTCATCCAGGAGCAAAAGGTCAGGATCGGAAAGGAGCAGCTTGGCCAGGGCCAGGCGGCTTTGCTGGCCGCCGCTTAAGGAGTCCACAAGCTGGGCAAATTCTGCTTCACTAAAGCCCAGGCCCCTAAGGATTCCTCGGGTTCTGGCGGGATAACTGTAACCGCCCAGCTCCTCAAATTCATGGCTGAGCTGAGCATACTGGTTTAAGACCAGTTCGTCCCCTTCACTCAACTGTTCTTCAAGCTGGCGCAGCTGCTGCTCCATCGCAGCCAGGTTGGCAAAGACCGACAGTCCCTCTTCCAGGACTGTGCTGCCAGGGGCGAAAACAAGCTTCTGGCTCTGGTAGCCGATTTTGCAGCCCTTGGCAAGCATGACCCTGCCGGAATCCGCTTCCAGCTCTCCAGCAACAATGCGGAGCAGGGTGGTCTTGCCGCTGCCGTTAGCTCCCACCAGGCCGATTTTCTGGCCCCTTTTAACTTGGAGATCTATATTTTCCAGCACCGGTTGGGCGCTGTATTCTTTGCAAATTTGTTCAACAGCCACAATCATGTTCAATCCCTCCCACCCATGATAGTACCCTCAAACCCGCCTATTTGTCAAAGAAGAATTTTCAAAATAGCCCCTGCCGTCGGGCGGGGGCTATTATCTACTTGGTTCCCTCAAGGTTGTAAGTCCTCAGGGTCTTTTCACTCAGGCTGTCGGCATTGAGATTAGCCTGTGCTGATTCGGGGACGGTAATGATATCCGGGTCCCCGTCGCTGATATAACGGGTTTTGTCCAATCTGGCCAGGGCCTTGTCCAAAAAGTCCTTGGCGTTTCCGTCGGGAAAGTTGCTGGCCCGGATCCGGGGCATGGCCAGGGGTGAATAATCCACGTGGTTAAAGGGTTTGGCTGGGGTCGATCCAACCAGAAGGACCACATCGTGCCGGTAACTGCTGCCTTGGTACTCGCCCTGATGCAAATACTCTGTCCATTCTTGCTTTGGTCTGCTGCCAAAGGGCAGGGCCAGGGAATTCAGCTTATACCCGGGGAGCAGGGTTTCAAGGAGCTGCTGTGGCTTTCCCAGTTGCTCCTTGAGCTGCTCCAGCGATTTGATATCTTTTTTTAGATTCTTATGATTCAACGTATGATTGCCGATTTCCATTCCCCATTCCTGCAGTTTCTCCAACTTCCACTGGCGTTGCTCTGCCGAATACCAGGAATCGGATTGGGAAAAGGGATGAGGCAGGTGGACAAAAAAAGTAGCAGCGGTGCCCATATCCGGATGGCTCTCGGCAAAGTCCAGGATGATGCCCACAGCGCAGTCGGGATCGACGACAATCTCATCTTCAACTTTGATCAGTTTAAAGTTATTGGCATTGCCGTCGTCAAAGGTAAGGACCATGGGGCTTGTCCCCGCAGGAATGCAAATATTGTTTGTAATGACATCGGTAAGTGAAACCAAGCGGTAACCCAATTCATAATAGCGCTGCAGGTCAGCGCGGAAATTTTCCGGAGTGCGGACCCAGATTGCCTCGGGCTCACGAATATTGTGGTACATCCAAATAGGAATTTCCCCCAGTTCATTGGGCTGGTAGAGGCCGAAGTCAAAATCCGGCTCAGGCTCAGGCTCGGGGTCTGGTTCTTCGCCGGGATCTTCCACTGGGGGGGGGTCTTGGTGGGGAGGAGTCCCTGGCTGGTTTGGCGAACAGGCTGCGAGCATAGCAATAATAAGTAAAAAAATTAAGCTTTTAAGTTTCATTAACTGTCCTCTCCTTCGCCTGTATTATACTGCAAGCAGGGCAGGGAGACAATTGCCCGCTTCAGCCACTTGCTGGGAAGAAGCGTGGGGACGGTTCTGCTGCTTCCTATCTGGGCTATTGTTGAATTCAGTTGAATGCCTCTCTTACTTCTTCCAACCAAAAAATGATGCTCTTGCAGAAATAAGGAAGGAAAAAACATCCTGATTAAGAAATCTAAGTATGCCAATATTCTTGACTTTCCCAGCGGGTACACATATTATATAATTACAGACTATTACAACAAGACGATACAATATAACTAACCAAACTAGTTTCAGGGGAGGGGCGAAAAATACTAGGGGGTATCAGCGGGAAATGGAGAAAAGGTATAAAGGTATCTTGGCTGTGATCTTTTTCTTCCTGCTAAATGCGGTTGCCACTGCCTGTAACCATGAAGGAGATAATTTGGATGTGACGGCGAGGAGTGGGAATCAAGACATCCCCGTGTTGGAAGAAAATGAACAATCTTTTGTACCTCTGGTTTCCGGTAAGGAATTGGAGGAAATCCCTTACATGCAACTGGGCTCTGACGTGACCATCACATTTGGCGGCCCAGTCCTCAGCGCAGTGCAATTTGAAATTGAAGACATTTTACTTAACATGGATGGCAGTCCCAAATACTGCAAAGGATTAAGTGCTTCCGTCGACCTTGTGCACCAGGGGCAACACGGTTTCATTTAAACTGCCCACTAATCCGGACGCTTTCTTAAGCTCTAACAGCGAGGATTACCTGCCGGGCAGAACTCTGCGTGGGTTTCGTCTCACTTTCGAGCTAGATCATCAGGCATTCTCTTATTTACTCGTTTTGCGAACCGATGCGGAGAAGTCAGGGGAATAGCGGTATAGGTATTGAACGGCTTACTTGAGCCTTTGGTGCCAAGTAGGCTGTTTCATTCAAAAGGAAGCGTGGGGACGGTTCTGCTGCTTCCTAAAGGCTGCTGTGAAACAGGGGGAGATTACATGAGGAAGATAAGACGGTTCTACCTTACCAGGAAAAGTGTAGGAAGGGGGAGAGGATGTGTACGCAAATATTAACCGGCGTCTAGTAGAAGCTCAAGAGGGTATTTTCCAACTTCACAGGCTTGACTCCATGCTTAAACACTTGCATCAAGAGCGGCATGCCTTGACCAGTAAAGTGAGGGAGCTTAAGTCCAAACTGGAAAAAGAAAAAATGGATGTTAGCAAGCTGGAAAAGAAAAGTTTGTCCGTCCTATTCTACTCCGTTCTTGGTAATCTAGAGCAACGCCTCGAGAAGGAACGCCAAGAAGCCCTGGCAGCCAAGCTAAAATTTGGTCAAGCCCAGAGAGATCTGGATGATGTTACGGCTGAAATATTACGTCTTTCAGCCCAGCGGGAACAATATATTCACTGCCAGCATGAGTACGATCGACTTTACCTTGAGAAACAACAAATGCTCATGGACTCGGGCAGTCAAGAGGCCCAAGAGCTAATGGACTGCGTGGAGAAACTCAATGCCCGTAAAAGCCTGCTCAAGGAAATCCGCGAGGCAGTATCTGCAGGGCGGGGCGTCATCAAATGTTTAGACAGTGCCTTTGAGAGTTTGGGCAGTGCCAAGAGCTGGGGTGTCTGGGACATTTGGGGGGGCGGGCTATTGGCAGATTTGGCCAAGCACTCCCATATAGACGATGCTCAAGACTCGGTACAGAGGGCACAAGTCCTATTGCGCCGGTTTAATACAGAATTGGCTGATGTCAGGACATTTGGGCATATGGCCTTTGAGACCGGTGGGTTTGCCAAGTTTGCCGACTTCTTTTTTGACGGCCTGATAGCGGATTACGTCATGCAATCCAAGATAAAAAACTCTCAGGATAGTGTAGTCGAAGTAAGAAGCCAGGTCATTGCTGTGTTGTCGAAACTGACGGAAATGGAGGCCTGTGAGATAAAAGCATTGGCCCAGCTGGAAGAGCGAGTCAATGCTCTTGTGATAGAAAGTTAGAAGCATGGGGACGGCGGAGGACAGGAATCGGTGTAGAACACTTGGTTCCTGTTCTTTTAATTTGGAAGGCTATAGCCGCTTTTCCATTATCTCGAGCTATTTTCACTGCGTATGGAGTATATGAGAATCAAAACAGCATTAGGATCTTTCTTTTGCCGTGTAAGGGTATTTTACCGCCATCGTGAGTTGTAAGGATACTAAGATTAGTGACTATGCTAAATCAGTCTAAAAATGAGCAAATAAAAAGCCATTTTTTTCGGTGGGCGATTGCCCACCTTTCAATTTTCTAACAGGCATATCAGGCTGATTCGGCTGCAAAAAAGGAGGACGTGGTTACTGATCTACGAGCCATGCAGGGAATCACATAATCAACGGAGAATTTACCTATACCTGGCAAATATTAAGGCAACCACAGGTACCAGATTCTGAGCCAGTTCCTTTAAGTATTGGGATACAGGTTTAACAGCGAGACAGGACGATACTTATGAGGTTTGATTAGGTTTGTTCTGTTACCTGCCATGGGAGTTCTCAACATTATGGCGTTGGTCCCGGAATAGTAGTAGCTTGGAACCATTAAGGGGGCGGGGTTATGGAGATATTTGATAATGTAACGAGAGTGGTCAAAGATGATTTAGTGGCAACAATCGACAGGGGTTGCCGCGTGTCTATAGCTGCTGCATGTTTTTCAATATATGCTTACCAGGTGCTAAAAGAGCAGCTTGACGCTATAGACGAGCTGCATTTTATCTTTACATCGCCAGCTTTTGTTACTGAAAAAGCTCCTAAGGAAAAACGTGAGTTTTATATCCCCCGCCTCAACCGCGAGCGAAGCTTATATGGTACAGAATTTGAAATAAAGCTACGTAACGAACTAACGCAGAAGGCAATTGCCCGGGAATGCGCCGATTGGATTCGAAAAAAGGCTACTTTTAAATCCAATACTACTCAGGAAAACATGGGTGGCTTTCTAAATATAGATTCTGATAATCGACAGATTACAACATATTTGCCGCTGGCCGGTTTCACGACAGTAGATATTGGTTGTGAACGGGGCAATAACAGTTATAACATGGTGAACAAGTTCTTAGCACCACATAGCCAGGAGTATGCAAGGCTGTTTGAAAGTATCTGGAATGACAAAACAAAATTGCAGGACGTGACTGAAGAGGTAATAGACAGCATTACCGCTGCTTATAACGAGAACTCCGCGGAATTCCTTTATTTCGTAGCCCTCTACAACATATTCAACGAGTTCCTAGAAGACATCTCCGAGGATGTGCTCCCCAATGAAGCCACAGGCTTCAAAGAGAGTTAGATTTGGCATCTTCTATATGATTTTCAAAAGGACGCAGCACTGGCCATTATCAATAAGCTGGAAAAGTACAACGGCTGCATCTTGGCTGACAGTGTGGGGCTAGGCAAGACCTTTACCGCTCTCTCGGTTATTAAATACTACGAGAACAGAAACAAATCAGTACTTGTGCTTTGCCCTAAGAAGCTGGCAGACAACTGGAATACTTACAAGGATAACTATGTAAATAACCCCATTGCCGCCGATCGGCTGCGTTACGATGTCCTCTTTCATACAGACCTGTCCCGGAGTCATGGATATTCAAATGGGCTGGACTTATCCCGTCTAAATTGGGGTAACTATGACCTGGTCGTTATTGATGAATCCCACAATTCCCGCAATGGCGGCGAAGTATACGGGGAGGAGGCCCGGGAAAATCGTTATCTCAGGCTTCTGAACAAGGTGATTCGCTCCGGTGTAAAGACCAAGGTGCTGATTCGGGTGGGTGGGCGCTGCCCCGGAGGAAGGGACCCTGGAATTAAAGGGTTTAGAAGGAGGATTGTTGATGGATTCGGGAAATGGTATTTTTGAATAGCATTTCGCATATGCGAAGCTATCACATCTTGGCAAGAAAAGTGCAGCCTGGCCAGGATCGAAAATAAACCGCTGCTCTGTTTGTGCTGTCATTGTTACCAAAGCAGGGCATGATCCGCCAGAGTCTTTCCTTGGGGAAGGTTGATTATGATTCAATTGCTAGAGTTGTTAAAGATCGGGATGTGGTTTTCTTTGCACGCGGTCTGCCACGCCTCTCTCTTGGCGATCTAACGTTGCATGTGAGCCGGCTGAAGAAGAAATACCAGGCCAGCGCCTTTAAAGCCGTCAAATTTGTGAGGAGCGATTTTAATTGGGAAGTACTCCAGGAAGATGTATTGCCTGCTCTGATCGGAAAGGGGGGAGATATTTATTATTTTTGCTCCAGTACTTCCTTTTGATGGGTCATTTTACGCTTCTTAAATTCACTACTAACTGAAGATGTTGTTTCGGAACCGTAAGTGACTATGACTATGTTCAGCAGATGGCAGCTGGGAAGACAATGGAGGAAGCTATTCAGCGGTGCATAGAGGGCAACGTCAATGTTGACGATTTTGAAGATATTGAGTAATCTTTGATTGTTATATAGGTGATATTGGGGTATATTTAAAAGAAAAAGGGGGGATCATCATGAAATATTATGCGAATTTCCTGCGCAAAGGCTGTTTTACCTGGGAGTATGTTTGCCGTCTTGCCGGGAATGAAAACACAGCCAGCAACATAATCCAACGGTACCTGGTCGAAGGTCTAATAAGAAGGGTAAGGCGAAATCTTTACATCACTATAAATTTAACTGATGGTTCTCCTGTGGCCAATGAATATGTAATAGCTAGCAATATCGCTCCGGGGTCCTATGTCTCTTACCATTCGGCTTTTTCTTACTATGGATTCTCTAATCAGTTTCTTTTTGAATTCTATGTTTCTTCCCCGACAAAATTTAATTGCTTTACTTATGGAGGTCTCAAATATCGCTATATAGATTCCCGGATGGAACAGGGCATAGTCACTTTTCCTGATGGTGTTACTGTTACTGATCTTGAGCGGACCATAATAGACAGTATAGACTGGTTCGAAAATATAGGCGGCGGGATAGAAGAGCTATTGGAGTGCCTGTCGGTGATCCCACCGGTGGACGAAGAAAAGCTGCGGCAATACCTGGATCGGTACGGAAAGAGAGTTTTGTACCAAAAGGCTGGGTATATATTAGAACATTTTAAGGGGAGTATGAGGCTGAGCCAAGACTTCTTTGATTACTGCGCTTCCAAAGTGGGTGGCAGTGTGCGCTACCTTCATCATGCCGTAAAACTCTATGACCCGGTGTTTTGTAAAAGGTGGCAACTGTATGTTCCGGAAGATTTGCTTTATCCTTTGGGACAAGGAAGTGATCCGCATGAGTTTATATAGGTATTCCCAGAAGGCTCTTTCCGCTCAAGCTAAGGAATTAGGCTTTATAACTAACGGTCTGGAAAAGATGCTACGGCTTATAAACGTGCTCCAGCAGCTGAACAGAGATCCCTTGCTGAAAGGCTCTCTCGCTCTTAAAGGGGGGACAGCGATAAACCTGACGATATTTAATCTGCCCCGGTTGTCACACGACATAGATTTTGACTATGCTATACCTCTAGATCTTGCCCTAGCCTATGAGGGTGAAGCAAGTATTATCAATGAAAAGCTGAATACAAGGAAGTCCATCGATGAAATCTTCCGTGATGCGCAAAGGGCGTTTAATAGCTGGAGTGAGTTAGAACCAGAAAAACGAAAGACGGCGACACTACTAAAGATGTTGACCTTTGACTTCTTTGAAGTCCTGGACAGTGTGACCATTGCCCGTTCCCGCAAGCATATTGAAAAGTACTACAACATGGCAGAAATCGGCTCTTTCCCCGAAAGGATGAAGCCAGTACCTCTGCGGCCCAACCTGACCGACTTGAGTGATGCCATCAACTATAATGAGATATATGACGAGATTATGAGGCTGAACCATGCAATTTACATTCCAACGGATTTTGTTTTTGAGAGCAGACGGGAAAAATATGTCGACCCCGATGTCAATATCAACCGTGCCGGGCGGGAGATGGGCATACGCCGTTTGATGAGCATTAACCTGCTCAAGCGGCTAGAAAGCTCCGTCTATTCCTTCAGCCATACTCTCCAGCGGATAAAAAAGTTGATAGACGATACTATCGCCGAAATTGATGAATTTGAGGCTGGTGGAGATGCTGACATCGAAATGACATGCCAGACTCCAATGCCAACATAGATATCCTGATCGCCACTGATTGCATATCCGAAGGGCAGAACTTGCAGGACTGTGACTACCTTGTTAACTACGATATCCACTGGAACCCTGTCCGCATAATCCAGAGGTTCGGCCGAATTGATCGAATCGGCAGCAAAAACGCCAGAATTCAGCTTGTGAATTTCTGGCCGGACTTGACGTCAGATGAATACATCAATCTGAAAAACCGTGTCGAGACCCGCATGAAGATATCCGTCATGACCTCCACCGGCGATGATAATCTCATCAATGCCGAAGAGAAAGGCGACCTGGAATATCGCAAAGAGCAGCTCAAGCGCTTACAAGAGGAAGTCGTGGATATCGAAGAAATGTCATCAGGTATATCTATAATGGATTTAGGGCTCAATGAGTTTCGCTTGACTTGCTGGATTATATAAAGAATAACGGGGACTTGGACAAGATCCCCCTGGGGCTCCATGCGGTTGTTGCAGCCCGGGAGGATGCTCCCCCTGGCGTCATCTACGTGTTGAAAAACATCAATAGCGGCGTTAATATCGACAATCAGAACCGCCTACATCCCTTCTATATGGTGTATATCGCCGACGATGGCGGAATCGTATGCGACCACCTTTCGCCCAAGGAAATGCTGGACCGGATGCGGTACCTCTGCAAGGGAATGCATTCACCCCGGGCAGATTTGTGCCGGGCCTTCAATCAGGAAACAAATGACGGCAAAAACATGGACAGGTTATCTGGATTGCTCAGCGCTGCAATTAACTCCATCATTCACGTAAAGGATGAAAGGGACATTGACAGCCTGTTTAGGAGTGGCGGCACTTCCGCCCTCACTACCACTATCACCGGGCTGGATGATTTCGAGCTAATCTGTTTCCTGGTAGTACGCTGACCCAGGGGGAGGGGGGATTGCATGCTTGCGTTGCCGAAGAGTACAATATTCAATCGTCGAATACCCAAGCAGAAGTTCTACGATAACATATCAATAACCCCGGAGCTAAGACGGGTGTTTGTGGAACAGATCAGCATGATATACTGGCGGAACAAAATAGCCCCCAGCACGGTTAACATTGCTGTCGGCCAAACAGTAACGGAGATTGAGGTTGTAGAAATCCGCCTCAACCAGCCCAGCCTGGATAAACGGGTGCTTCAGCTAATTGATAAGGAAATCCCCTACCACATTCTCTTTCTCCTGGTCCATCAGGAAAGGGCACAGGCCTGGGTCGGCTATAAGGAGCAGGGCAGGACAGGAAAATATAAGCCCGGCACATACTACCATACAGAGTGGCAACCCGTGGACAAGCTATCGCTTAAGTAGAAGGGCTCAATATGGATGCGGTGTATGAGGGCTTTATTCGGCAGATTGCCGGAGAGAGGCTGCAGGACCAGCCCGGCGATTTTAAAGAGGCGGTGGCCCGGGATGAGCAGCGGCAGAAGCTGCAAAGGGAGATTGCAGCTTTAGAGAACAAGGTACGCCGGGAAAAGCAATTCAATATTCAAGTTGCACTCAACAGTGAGTTGAAGCGGCTTAGGAAAGAATTGGGGGGGGGTAATGTGAGTGAAAAAATAATGCTTGTGATAAGTGGCGCGAAGAGTTTCGCTAAGTATCTAATCATTCCATCCGGAATTATTACTTTTTTGACAGACGATTGGCTGGATTATATTAGATTGCTAGATGTGAAGAAGTTGTATGGGGAATGGATTACATCAATATTTCTCATATCGATTTCAATACTTATTGTTGATTTAATAGTAAGGGTTTCTGACAAGATCGCAAAAGAGAGAGAAACCAAAAAAAAGCTTAGAGCCAAAGAAATCTCACTAGAGAACTTGACCCGCAGGGAAAGAGAAATAGTCAAGAAGATCTTTGAAAATGACAGTGCTATTTTCGAGGCAAATGATGCTTCCGTATGCAAGCTAGAAAGTATGTTGGTTGTTTTTCGGCCAAATATCAGCGTAGGAATGGCATCATTCTCGTACACCCTACAACCCTGGGTCTCAAACTATCTTAAGAAACATCCAGATTATTTAAGGGAGGACAAATGATCATGGATAAAATGCGCTTTGAATCGACTGATATTATCGATAAGAATATCAAGAAAATATCCCAACTGTTCCCCGGTATTGTGATTGAAGGAAAAGTCAATTTCGACCTACTGCGCTCCTTGCTGGGGGATGAAGTGCACGGTGACGAGGCCTATGAGTTTACTTGGGTTGGGAAAGGGGCTGCTATTGCCGAGGCGGGCAGGCCTATCCGCAAGACCCTGCTTCCTTGTAAAGAGGAGAGTAAGAACTGGGATACCACAGAAAACCTTTATATCGAGGGCGATAACCTCGATGTGCTAAAGCTCCTGCAGGAGAGCTATCTGGGTAAGGTCAAGATGATCTATATTGACCCCCCCTATAACACCGGCAACGATTTTGTTTACCGTGATAATTTCATGCAAGACAAGGACGAATACGATGAGGAAGCGGGCGTATACGACGAGGATGGTGACCGCTTGTTCCGCAACACTGAAAGTAACGGGAGGTTTCATTCAGATTGGTGCAGTATGATGTATCCCCGGCTAGTGCTGGCAAGAAATCTACTGCGGGAAGACGGGGTTATTTTTATCAGTATCGATGATAATGAAGTAGCGCAACTACGCAAGATTTGTGATGAAGTGTTCGGAGAAAGCAATTTTGTATCCCAACTTATCTGGCAGCGTGCCTTTTCTCCAAAGAATGATGCCAAATTTGTTTCTTGCAGTCATGATTATGTCTTAATTTACGCGAAAGCGATTGGTTCATTTGCTATAGGACGTCTAGAAAGAACAGAGAAAGCAAATGCACGTTATTCAAATCCCGATAGCGACCCACGTGGCGTTTGGATGTCGAGTGATATTTCTGTTAAAACCTATACTGCTGAAAATGATTATCCCATTACAACGCCCTCTGGGCGTGTAATAGAGCCTCCAGCAGGTCGCTGCTGGAGTCTATCGAAAAAAGCATTTTTCGATAGACTCCACGATAACAGAATATGGTTTGGCCCTGACGGAAATAATACCCCGAGAATAAAAAGGTTTTTAACGGATTTGCGTAAAGAGGGGATGACCCCTACTTCAATTTTATTTCACAAAGAAGTGGGCCATAGTCAAGAAGGGGCGCAAGAAGTTGTATCAATTTTTAACGGGCAAGGTTTGTTTGACGGGCCTAAGCCTGTCCGCCTGTTATTACGATTGCTGACACTTGCGAATACCGGGGAGGATAGCATAATTTTGGACTTTTTTTCTGGGTCGGCTTCTACCGCTCATGCTATAATGCGTTATAATGCTGACAAAGGCGGTAAGCGTAAATTTATTATGGTGCAAGTACCCGAAGAGTGCCCACCTGGTACAAAAGCGGCTAAAGCTGGCTACGCCAACATCTGCGAAATTGGCAAGGAGCGCATCCGCAGGGCAGGGGAAAAGATTAAGGCCGAGGCAGGGATGCTGGGCCAGGACTTGGACATCGGCTTCCGGGTCCTCAAGCTGGATTCCACCAACATGCGGGATGTATTTTATTCCGCCGGGGAATATAGCCAGGACATGCTTTCTGCTCTGGAGGACAATATCAAGGAAGACCGCAGTGACATGGACCTGCTCTATGCCTGTCTGCTGGATTGGGGCTTGCCCTTGTCGTTTCCTCATACCCGCGAACAGATTTCCGGATTCACCGTCCACACCTACAATGATGGTGACCTTATCGCCTGCTTTGACTAGGATATCAGCAATGATGTGGTTAAAGAAATCGCCCGTCGCTGCGGAAGTCCTGAACGGGAAGGGCTGGCTACCCGTGCAGTGTTCCGGGATTTGAGCTTTGCCAACAGTCCGGCGAAAATCAATGTAGAGGAGATCTTTAAACTTCTGGCGCCCAATACCAGCGTGCGGGTGATATGAGATGAAGCAGGAAGATAGAATCATCCTTTATTCCACCGATGACGGTAATGTGGCCGTTTCGGTGCGCTTTGAGGATGAAGATTTTTGGATGACGCAAAAGGCTATTGCTGAGCTGTTAGAAACAGACCGCAGTGTTATTACAAAGCACATTTCAAATATCTATAATGACGAGGAACTTGATAGGCAGTCAACCTGTGCAAAATTTGCACAGGTTCAAACCGAGGGCAGCCGAAAAGTAACACGCTTACTAGAGTTCTACAATCTGGATATGATTATCGCCGTGGGCTACCGGGTCAATTCCAAAAAGGCGACCCGTTTTCGCCAGTGGGCAACGAAGACACTGCATGAGTATATCCAAAAGGGCTTTGTCTTAAATGACGATTTGCTGAAGAATGGAAAGCCCTTTGGCCGTGATTACTTTGATGAGCTGCTGGAGCACATCAGGGAGGGGGCAAGGACCAATGAAACTGCAATTCAAGCATCAGAAATTCCAGGCAGATGCGGCCAAGGCCGTGTGCGATGTATTTGCCGGACAGCCTTACCTTAAGCCCAGCTATATGATGGATAAGGGGTATGTAAAAAAAGAACAGATTACCATCGATGAAGCAGAACGCTTCATCGGTTTTGGCAACTCTCCCTTAATGCCTGAATTGAATGATGGGGTTATCCTGGAAAATATCAATAAGATTCAGCGCAGCAATCAGATTGAGCCATCCAAACAATTGGAGGGGCGTTACAACCTGACCGTGGAAATGGAGACCGGCGTCGGCAAGACCTACACTTATATAAAGACCATGTACGAGCTGAGCAAGCGCTACGGCTGGAGTAAGTACATTGTCGTCGTGCCCAGTGTCGCCATCCGGGAAGGGGTCTACAAGTCCTTTCAGATAACCGAGGATCATTTTGTTGAGGAATATGGCAAGAAAATAAGGTATTTCATCTATAATTCTGCCCAGCTTACCGAGATCGACCGCTTTGCCTCCGATAGCGCCATCAATGTCATGATTATCAACTCCCAGGCTTTTAACGACCGAGGCAAGGATGCACGGCGTATCTACATGAAATTAGATGAGTTTCGGAGCCGCAAGCCCATTGACATCATCGCTAAAACAAACCCTATAATGATTATCGATGAGCCCCAGTCGGTGGAAGGGGCGGCCACTAAGGAGCGCTTGAAAGAGTTCAATCCGCTCTTTACCCTGAGATATTCGGCGACCCACAAGCAGGACAGCGTTTACAATATGATTTACCGCCTTGACGCCATGGAGGCCTACAATAAAAAGCTGGTCAAAAGAATCGCCGTCAAGGGTATTTCCGTTTCTGGCAGCACGGCGACGGAAGGGTATGTGTACTTAGAGAGCATCAATCTTTCCAAGGGCAACCCCACCGCCACAATTGAATTTGATGTTAAGCGGGCAGGGGGCGTTGGCAAGGCTCGGCGCACTGTGGGTGAGGGGTATAATCTCTTTCCCAATTCCGGTGAATTGGCTGCATATAAGAACGGATATACAGTGCTGCGCATCGACGGCCGGGACAGCTCGGTGGAATTTATCAATGGCACTAAGCTGTATGCAGGGGACGTTATCGGGGCGGTCAGTGATGATCAGCTGCGCCGGATTCAGATTCGGGAGACCATCCTCTCCCATATTGAGCAGGAGCGGCGCTTGTTCTACAAGGGCATCAAGGTGTTGTCCCTGTTCTTTATTGATGAGGTGGCGAAGTACAAGCAATACGATGCCAGCGGGCAAGTCCTTAATGGCCTTTATGCCGACATCTTCGAGGAAGAGTACCAGCAGATTATCGACAATCTGCAACTTGAATTTGGCGATGACCAGGGGTATCTGAAATATCTTGAGGGCATCAGCGCCGGGGAAACTCATGCCGGATATTTTTCCATAGATAAAAAGAGCCGTCGCATAGTGGACAGCAAGCTGGGGGATAGAAAGGAACGCACATCCGACGATACAGACGCCTACAATCTGATCATGAAGGATAAGGAGCGTCTCTTGGACCGCCGGGAGCCGGTGCGGTTTATCTTTTCCCACTCTGCCCTTCGGGAAGGCTGGGATAATCCCAATGTGTTTCAAATCTGCACGTTGAAGCAAAGCGGCAGCGACGTCCGCAAACGGCAGGAGGTTGGCCGGGGCTTGCGCTTGTCTGTCAATCAGAATGGTCAGCGTATGGATACCAACCTGCTGGGAGAAGATGTCCATAATGTCAACGTGCTCACCGTTGTCGCCAATGAAAGCTATGACAGCTTTGCCAAGGGGCTGCAAACAGAGCTTGCCGAGGCTGTGGCTGATAGGCCATGCAGGGTAACGGTGGAGTTGTTTAAGGATAAGGTCATTAAAGACAGCCAAGGCGTTGAGCAGGTAGTTGATATCGACCTTGCCCAGAGCATTTATGAGGGACTTATCACCAGCGGGTATGTAAGGAAAGGTGTTCTCACCGACAAGTATTATGAGGACAAGAAGAAAGGCAGCATCGAGATAGCCTCGGAGGCTGCCGACTGCAAGGATTCGGTAATAGCAATTCTTGATTCCATCTATGACAGCCGCGCCATGCAGCCGGAGAACGCACGGATGAATAATGTTGAGTTGAAGTTGGACCAATCCAAGCTGGGCTTGCCGGAATTCCAGAGGCTGTGGGGAAAGATAAATGCCAAATCCGTATATACGGTGGAATTCGATGAAGATGAGCTGATTACAAGAGCTATAGCGGCCCTGAATAAGGGACTTCGTATTTCCCAGATCTTCGTTACGGTTGAAACCGGTACTCTCAAGGATATTCAGTCCAGGGAACAATTGGAGCAGGGGGAAGCATTTTACAGGGAGAAAAACGTAGTTTACAATGCAGTATTCGCAACGAATGCTGCGGTGAAATTTGATCTCATCGGCAAAATAGTGGCCGAAACGGGCCTTACAAGAAGAGCTGTTGTCGGTATCCTGGGCGGGATTGATAAGTATGTTTTTGACCAGTTTGCCGGCAATCCCGAAGAGTTTATTATCAAGGCAGCTAAAATCATTAACGAGCAGAAAGCTACTACCATCATTCAGCACATTACCTACAATAAGCTGGACGCGGTTTATAATACTGCGATTTTCACTGAGCCAACACTAAAGGGGCAGCTTGGTGTCAACGCAATGGCAGCAAAAAAGCATTTGTATGACCATATACTCTATGATTCTGAAACTGAAAGATCCTTTGCCGAAAGCGTGGATACCAGCGCCGAGGTGGCGGTTTATGTCAAGCTGCCAAATGGTTTTTACATCAGTACGCCGGTTGGCAAGTACAATCCAGACTGGGCAATTGCCTTTAATGAGGGCAAGGTGAAGCATATCTACTTTGTCGCCGAAACAAAAGGCTCCATGTCCACCATGCAGCTCCGCCATATTGAGGATGCAAAAATTCACTGCGCACGGCAGCACTTTAAGGCCATCAGTACCAATTCAGTGGTCTATGATGTGGTGGATAGCTACGCAGCATTGTTGGCTAAGGTGATGAAATAACACTCTTCAGGCGATTGAGGGTGCAGGAAAGCGAACGATTCCGGCGTGTTTATCGAATTTACGCTTTCAGCGTTATTCGACATCATTGTAGCGCTAGAAAAGCACCAAGTTAAGCCCGAAGATAAGCACCAAGTTGAATTGAGTGGCAAACAACTTTTAGTTTGGAACACGAAAATCCCCATCCGGCCAGATGGTGCGAATGGGGATTGCTGCTGTACGTTGTTGGGAACGACATACTTCTCCTTATCCTGCTTCATAATAACTCTTTGAAAAGTGTTTTAATCATGGCGCTTGTATTCCTCCTTCTCATGCTTTTCAATGATGGATTTCAGAGCCTCATAGTAGCTGATAGTGGGATTAAAGGTCAGCTTCTTCGGCGTAAGAAATTCTGAATTGATTTAGGCCCACAGGAATTGCTCCACAGTCATGCCGTGGTATTTGATAAAGCCAAGTGCCGCAAAGGGGGCGGCTCCCAAAATGCACATCCAACTTACGTTTTCTGTACCAAAGTTACCCTGTATACCGAAATAAATACCCATGGTGATACCCAAGGCCAGGACAAAAAAAATGAACTGCCGCAGGGACAGTCCGAAAAACATGCTTTCTGTATAATCACGGATTTCCCGGTTAGCTGCAACAGAAGACAGATGTCTTGTGTTGGGTGTTGGTTACGATTGTTTTCATATACCTGCCGAACAAGAAAGGGCAGGAGATCATCACACCTGCCCTTACCATCGCTATTCTTGCTTGCCAAAAGGCGAATCCCGCTGATAAAAGCGCTATAATCGCGCTAATAACAGCCACAAAATCAAGTGATTCATTGCCATTTTGCAAATCGTAATTTCACCCCTTTCCCACTATGTTTTAATGTAAATAATAAAGATATTATCTGATCAACCACCCATAATCCTGTCTGCAATCCACGATATAATCAACATACACTGTCTGATCCTTAATCTGATACAGAATCAAATACCATTTCTCAACGAACATCTTGTGATACTTATTTAGCGGTATAAATTCTGTGTTGAGAAATGGAAATCGCTCCGGCATGGTGGAAAGGGAACGAACGGCATCCATTAATTCATTCTTTGTCCTGCGGGCAGCAGTGAGGCTTTCCTGAGCCAGAAAACAAACATGACCCGCCAGCATCTGACGGGCACGGTCGGAAACAATCACCTTATATTGAGGCTTCTTTTCCATGTTCCACCTCATCAATAATGCTTTCTAAATAGCTGTCCAGTTCATCCGGTGTTACTCCGGTGCGACCAGCCATTCGATCTTCCTCAACAGCTAACAGTTCCTCGCGTAGCTTAAGCATTTTTTCTCGACGGGTAAATGTATCTAAATCCATGACCACGAGATCGCCTTCGCCGTTTTTAGTAAGATACACAGGCTCCCCGGAGGTTTTGCACAAAGCCGCAATTTCATTATAGTTCTGCCTTATACTTGCGGACGGTTTAATCTGCATGGTATCAACTCCTTGTAGTAATATTCTAATCATATTATACCCCTTTCTTGCTATTGATTCAACCGGTTTGGTTACAATCTTTCAAACTCCTGTGAGCGCTACAATCTCAATAAAATTCTTAAATGCTCATCGGAGACGATGTATGAGGAAGAAAGAAGGGTCTCTGCCGCCAGCCGTCCGGCTTGTCGTTGTCCAGGTGCAAAGTAATTTCCTTAATTTGCGGAAAGTCTTTTAAGTATTGTACCAGAGCAGCAGGTGGGCTGCTTTCCGATATATTCTTTTTCGGCTGGTAAATCCGCAAGGGAAAGGCAGTTTTCCCCGTTTGATGAGTTTAAGCGCTTAAGGCAAACGCCATTTGGGTAAAGAAAACTTGAACAATGCTCCCATTTATAGCAGTGGCAGCAAATTAACAAGAAAGGCGTTAAAAGGTTTAAATAGTATTACTGCAGTCTAGAACAAAAAGAGGTTCTCTTTAAAAACCTACAATGACTTGACGCTATCCCATCATTATTACCTATGGAATCTTTCTAGGGAAATATGGTATAGTAATGTTTAAAGGTTGTCCAATTCTCATTTCTGCTTTCCAGGAGGATGATACTATGAATGCGCAGTTGATCAAATACGCGATCATGGCAGTCTTGGCTGCCGTAAGCGGTTTTTTTCTGGTGGGATTTATAATTTTCAGCATCTCAGTTCTTTTATCCAAGAAAAAAAAGCAGCCGCAAAAACTCTGGGGCGGCTTGGTGGGCATTGGCATCAACGGCCTCATTTTTCTGCTGACCTTCCCTGCCGTCTTCCCCGTTCTGCTCGAAGCAATCAATAAAGTCTTGTTTAAGTTCAGATAAGGCCTTAAGGGCCTTTTTTTTATTGTATGGGCTGGATAAATAAAGTCATCTTGCCCCCGCAGACCATGCCCTCTTGAGCGGCCACAGTGTTGTCCAGCTTATATTCAAGCAAGCGGGGGACCTGGGTGTCCATGACCTGCAGGGCCGCATCCAGGGCCATTTTTTCTGCCAGCCCGCCGCCTACAGTGCCCACCGTTTGGCCATCAGCTTTGACCAGCATTCTGGCGCCGGCGCCCTGGGGGGTGGAACCTTGGGCTGAAACTATGGTGATTAGGCTCCAGGATTTTCGGTTTGCCTTTGCCGCCAGGGCCCCGGCGATTTTTTCAATATTGGCGGGGGCCGGGCGGTTGCTCTTTTCCCGGATGATTTCCCCCATGATGCTGACGGCGATTTCTTCGGGAGTCCTGGCATTGATGTCCAGGCCGATGGGGGAAAATACCCGCTGCACCTGGCTCAGGGGGAAACCTTGCTCCCGGAGCCAGTCCCTCATTTCCGCCGCCTTTTTGGGGCTGCCGATGACGCCGATATAGGCGGCGCCCGTGTCCAGGGCTCTGACCAGGCAAGTGCGGTCATGGATATGGCCCCGGGTGACGATGACTATGTAGTGGCGGGAGTTGAGGCGCAAATTGTCAAAGGCCTGATCATAGCCCATTGTCAGGACTTTGGCCTGGGGAAAGCGCAGGCTATTGGCGAATTCCTTGCGGTCGTCGCAGACAGTCACTTCAAAACCCAGCAGGGCGCCAATTTTGGCTACGGGCACAGCCACATGGCCGCCGCCAAAGATGACCAGGCCCGGACGGGGCCACAGCCATTGCTGAAAAAGGGTGGCGGAACCAATAGCGATCAGGCCGGCATTGTCTCTTTGACCGATATCTTCTCCGGTTAGGAAATTGCCCTCTTTGTCGTAGAGACCGGAGCGGCCGGGATAGTCTCCTGCCACCTCCGTTGCCAGCAGGACCGGCTCCCCGGACTTAAGGGACTGGGAAACGGCTGACCAAAGATTTTTCATGACTTTTCTCTCCTCAACTGATTTGCATACAGTATAAGCTATTTTTTCCCCGAGAGAAAGGAATAGGGCAGTAGAAAAATAATTTGCCCGCATGCAGGAGAAATTAATAATTGCATAGAAACAATTAAGCAGTATAAAATTATTGGAGAAAATTAAAAGGTTATTAAATTAAAGGAGGCTGTACTTTGATTAATCTAGAAATAAATGAAATGCAGCTGGCTCGGACAATAGACAGGGCCAGAGAAAAAAACATCATCATTCCCCCCATGGCCTGGCAGAAGAATCCCGAACACATTCCCGCCAGCATCAAAGAAAAATTGCGCAACATTGAACTCTGGGATGTAAACTCCTGGAATTTGTTCCGCATTACCTGGAAGAATGAACCCACAAAATTCGGCGGCGCTTACGGACCGGTCAACGCCATTGAACTTCCTCCCGAGCTGACGGGGGTGGAGGCCAGAATCATCGCCTTGGTAGGCAAATGGTTTCCCACCGGCGCCCATAAGGTAGGGGCGGCCTACGGTTGCCTGATTCCCCGGCTGGTCACCGGCCAGTTTGATCCCACCAGCCAGAAGGCCGTCTGGCCCTCCACCGGCAATTATTGCCGGGGCGGCGCTTATGAGGCCCAGCTTCTGGCCTGCGAATCCATTGCCATTCTCCCTGAGGGCATGAGCAGAGAGCGTTTTGACTGGCTGGCCCAGATTGCCGGAGAGATCATCCCCACTCCCGGCAGTGAAAGCAATGTCAAGGAAATATTCGATAAATGCTGGGAATTGAGAGCGACCAGAGATAATATCGTGATTTTCAACCAGTTTGATGAGGAGGGCAACTACCTGTGGCATTATGAGGTCACCGGCAGCGCAATGCTGGAGGTGCTGGCCCAGGCCATGGGCAGCAGGGATAATTTTGCCGGCCTGGTGGTCACTACCGGTTCCGGCGGGACCATTGCCAGCGGCGATCGCCTCAAACAGGTTTACCCCCATGCAAAAATCACCGCAGCCGAGGCCCTGCAATGCCCCACCCTCCTGAACAATGGATATGGCGCCCACCGTATTGAGGGGATTGGCGACAAACATGTGCCTTGGATTCACAATGTGCGCAACACCGACATGGTAATTGCCATTGATGACAACGATTCCCTTGCCGTCATGCGCCTGTTCAACGAACCGGCGGGCCAAAAGTATTTGCATGATATAGGTGTCAGCCCTGAGTTCATTGAAAAACTGCCTCTGCTGGGCATTTCCAGCATCGCCAACCTGCTGGGGTCGATTAAATTTGCCCGTTATTACGAGCTCACCGGCAGAGATGTGGTAATGACAGTATTTACCGACTCAATGGAAATGTACGGTTCCCGCCTGGCCGAATTATCTGAGCAAAGCCCCTATAATCCGGTCCAGGCAGCTGTCGACTACCGCCACAGCCTTTTGGGCCAGGGTGTCGATAATTTGCTGGAGCTGTCATACCTCCAGCGCAAGCGCATTCACAACCTGAAATACTATACCTGGATTGAGCAGCAGGGCAAAGACATCGATGCACTCAATGCCCAGTGGTATGACCATGAATCTTATTGGGGCGGCATCCAAAAGCAAGCTGCCGAAATTGACCGCCTGGTGATGGATTTCAATAAGCGCACCGGCCTCTTGGAAAAGATTTAATACTGGGAAGGGATGAAAACTTATGCGCTATGTTATTGACCTTGAATGCATAAAATGCGGCAATCAATATTCCCCTGAACCCGACCGCTATCTCTGTTCCTGCGGCGGCCTCCTGGAGGTGCGCTATGATTACCCTCTGCTTAGGCAGGAATGGGACAGAGATGCACTTGCCGATAACAGCGATTACAGCATGTGGAGATACCTGCCGCTGCTGCCTGTGGGCCCTTTCAGCAGGCGTTCTCCCCTGCGCACGGGCTGGACTCCCTTGTACAAGAGTGCGGCTCTGGCCCGGGCCCTGGGGCTCAAAGGGACAGTATGGGTCAAGGACGACGGCCTCAATCCCACCGGCTCTCTTAAAGACCGGGCGTCCGCAGTGGCAGTGGTCAAGGCGGCGGAGGCAGGCGCCAAGATTGTGGCCTGTTCTTCCACCGGCAATGCCGCCTCTTCTTTGGCCGGCAATGTGGCCGCTTTGGGCGGCAGCATGCAGTCGGTAATCTTTGTGCCCGCCCGGGCGCCCCAGGGCAAGGTGGCCCAGCTCCTGATCTACGGGGCCAAGGTCATTTCCGTCCAGGGCTCCTACCGGGATGCCTTTGAGCTGTCCGCTGCCGCCATTGAGCGCTGGGGCTGGTATAACCGCAACGCCGCCATCAACCCCTACTTGGTGGAGGGCAAAAAAACAGTGGTCCTGGAACTGGCGGAACAGCTACACTGGCAGATGCCGGACTGGCTGGTCCTTTCAGTGGGCGATGGCTGCACCATTGCCGGTGCAGGCAAGGGCCTTCAGGATCTGAAAGAGTTGGGCTTTATTGACAAGGTGCCCCGCCTGCTGGGGGTGCAGGCGTCAGGCTGCGCGCCAATCTTCCATTCCTACTGCAGCGGCAGCGAGCTGATTCCCGCAGAGGAAAACACCCTGGCTGACAGCATTGCCGTCGGGGTGCCTCGCAACCCTGCCAAGGCCATGTGTCAGGTCCGGCATTCCCAGGGGGTCATGGTGGCCGTCGAAGACGAAGAGATTTTGGCAGCTATGAGGCTAATGGGTCGCACCTGCGGCGTCTTTGCCGAACCGGCTTCAGCCGCAGGCCTGGCGGGGCTGGCCCGGGCAGTGAAAGAGGGCCTGGTGGAATCGGACAGTGAAGTGGCTGTAATTTCCACCGGCAATGGCTTAAAGGATATTGCCAATGCCCTCAAGGCCGCCGGCGAGCCTTTGCGGGTAGCTCCGGACATTGAGCAGCTGGCTCAAGCTTTAGGGGAGGGGTAAAAAATGAGCGGGGGCAACATGGGAAGCAGAATCAGGCAGAAGCGGAAAGAACGAGGCTTAAGCCTTAAAAGTTTAGCCAAGGCAGTTGATAAAACGCCGTCCTTCCTCAGCCAGGTCGAGCGTGATCTAGCCGAGCCCTCTATTACTTCCTTGCGGGATATTGCCAGGGCCCTGGAAGTGCCTATCTTTTACTTTTTGCTGGATTCTCAAGGCCACAACCCGGTGGTCCGCAAAGATCAGCGCAAGATAATTTCTTTTCCCGGTTATCAGCTGACCTTTGAACTCTTGAGCCCCAGCCTCAACCGGGAAATGGAAATCATCCAGGGGCGCCTGGAGCCCGGGGGCATAACCTGTGAGGAGCCCCTGTCCCATTCCGGCGAAGAGGCAACACTGGTGCTGGCGGGACAAATGGAAATTCAGGTTGGTTCCGAGCGCTATGTACTTAGCGAAGGGGATTGCATTTACTACTACGCCTCCATTCCCCATAAAATCTCTAATATCGGCAGAGAAGAACTGATTTTTGTCTCTGCCATTGCTCCACCTAGTTTTTAGGCAGAATTGACGGACCTCTGGTGGTACTTCTATCTAGTACTGCTGATGCTTATACGCGGCCGTCATCCAATACGCCGGGCCGCAGGCCCGGCATTCTTATCCTAAAGGGGGGAATAAACATGCATACAGTAAACAGACCCGTGCGGCGGGTGGATGCCCTAGGCAAGGTGCTGGGGGAAAGCCGTTACGGCGCAGACTTAAGGTTTGAAGGCATGCTCTATGGCAAAGTGCTGCGCACTCCTTTCCCCTACGCCCGCATCCTCAACATTGACACTGCCCGGGCCCTGGCACTGCCCGGAGTGGAAGCCGTCCTTACCGCCGCCGACATTCCCGGCCTCCATACTTTCGGCACCGTCATCCCGAACCAACAGGTTTTGGCCAAAGAGGTGGTGCGCTATCATGGTGACGGCGTCGCCCTTGTGGCTGCGGCTACTCCCGCCTTAGCCCAGCAGGCCCTGGACCTCATCCGGGTGCAGTATCAAGAGCTGGCCGGCATCTTCGACCCAGCTCAGGCCATGGCGGAAGGCGCGCCTTTACTCCATGCCGACTCTCCCGGCAACATCGCCGCCCACCATGTGCTGGAGAAGGGCGAAGTGGAAGAAGGGTTTGCCCGCTCTGATATCATCCTGGAGCGGGAGTACGAAACCCAGCTGGTTGAGCATGCCTACATTGAGCCGGAAGTGGCTGTAGCTGTGCCCCAAGCCGGCCACCGGGGAGTTACGGTCTACGGTTCTATTCAGAATCCCTTTTCCTGCCGCAAGGCCCTGTCCAGGATTCTGGGGCTCAAGCTCAACGAAATCCGGGTAATTCAGTCTTTCATGGGCGGGTCCTTTGGCGGCAAGGATGAAATCATGTCCGCCCTCTGCGCCCGGGCAGCTTTACTTGCCCTTAAGACCGGCAAACCCGTACAAATGGTCAACACCCGGGAGGAATCAATCCGGGAAGGGTACAAGCGCCATCCCTACAAGCTCAGGTACAAGGTAGGCGCCACGCGGGAAGGCAAGCTCATGGCGATGGAAATTAAGATTATTGCCGATGCCGGGGCCTATGCTTCCCAGACGCCCTTTGTCACCTGGCGCTCTGTGGTGCAGGCCACCGGCCCCTATGTAGTGCCTCATGTGCGTACCAATATTTATGGGGTGTATACAAACAACTGCTATACCGGCGCCTTCCGGGGATTTGGCTCTCCCCAGATAATCTTTGCCCAGGAGTCGCTGTTGGACGAACTGGCGGAAGAACTGGGAATGGAGCCACTGGAGCTGCGCCGGCTCAATGGCTTCCGCCAGGGTTCTGTGACCGCCACCGGCCAAAAGTTGGATAACCATCAGGTGAGCCTCATGGAAGTCCTGGACAAAGCGGTGGAAAAATCAGATTATCTGACCAAGCGCCGGCAATATGCCGCCCAAAGCGGCCGTTTCCGCAAAGGCATTGGCCTGGCTTGCAGTTTCCGGGGCTGCAGCCTGGGGGCAGAGGGCGTTGATGCCACCGGGGCCATGGTTTCCGTCCAGTACGACGGCAGCGTCTATGTATATTCCGGCCTGGCCGAAAATGGTCAGGGCCTGCAGACTATCTTTTCCCAGATAGCGGCTGAGGAGCTGGGAATCAGCCTTGAGCGGGTGCGGTTCATGGAAACAGACACCGCCCTCATCCCCGATGGGGGACCGACGGTAGCCTCCCGCAGCACCCTCATGGGCGGCAATGCGGTGCGTCTGGCCGCCGCCAAAGTGCGGGAGACCTTGTTGGGGGCAGCGCTGGAAAAACTCAGGGCTGCCGCCGAAGAGCTGGCTTGGGGCGGGGACCGGATTTGGGTTAAAGCTGATCCCAGCCGCAGTATTAGCTTTGAAGAGGCAGTAAACGCCGCCTGCGCTAAAGGCGAGCTTCTGACCCAGCTGGGCTGGTACAAAGCTCCCCGGGTATCCTGGGATGACCGCCATGGCCAGGGGGACGCATATTTTACCTATGTCTACGGCTGCCAGGTGGCGGAAGTGGAAGTGGATATAGAAACGGGCTACACTCGCGTCCTCAAGATTACAGCCGCCCATGATGTGGGCCGGGCCATCAATCCCGAAACGGTCCGGGGCCAGATCTACGGCGGCGTTGCCCAAGGCCTGGGCTATGCCCTTTTGGAAGAAGTGCAGCAGCATGAGGGGGAGATTAAGTCCCTGAATTTTGATGAATACCTCATTCCCGGCATCTGTGACATGCCGGAGATTGAGGCCATAATTGTGGAAAATCCTGACGGCTATGGCCCTTATGGGGCCAAGACCATTGGCGAGCCTACCCTGGAGGTAACTGCTCCCGCCATTGCCAGCGCCGTTGCCCAAGCCACCGGCCGCAGGCTGCGGCAGCTGCCCCTGGATCTGGAACGGGTGCTTTTGGGCCGTTCCCTGCAAAAAGACCGCTACAAGAGGAGGGAAGGCGGATGTTAGAATTTGACCTTTACCGGCCCCGCACTTTGCAGGAAGCCCTGAAACTGCTGGCTGAGTTCAAGGGTTCCGCTCGGGTGCTGGCCGGGGGCACAGACTTGCTCATATCCCTGCGGGCCAGGGAAAGGGAAGATGTAAAAAATATCATCGACATCACCAGTCTCCGGGTACTGGATTTCATACAGGAGGATGACAGCCGCCTGCGCCTCGGCCCCCTGACTGCTCACGCCCAAATAGCTGACTCCCCGCATATCCGCCAAGGGGCCGGCCTCCTGGCGGCGGCTGCCGCGGCAATCGGTTCGCCCCAGATTCGCAACAGGGGAACCATCGGCGGCAATGTGGTCAACGCCGCCGTTTGCGCCGACACTGTCCCGCCTCTTGTGGCCCTTGGTGCCTCTGTCAAGCTGGAGCGTATGGAGGAATGCCGCTGGCTGCCCCTGGAGGAATTTATCACCGGCCCCAATCGCACCAGGCTGGAGGCAGATGAAATGCTGACGGAGATTGCCTTTGCCAAACTAACCGCCACCGCAGGCTGGGGCTTTACGCGCCTGGCCCGGCGGGAGGCTATGGCCATCTCCGTCAGCATTTCATCTGCCTCCAG
>ENA-UOOE01000522-UOOE01000522.1-fermentation-metagenome-genome-assembly--contig:-NODE-522-length-37806-cov-13.058250_pt1 | contig 37806 bp, 48 predicted proteins | sample MGYA00245776_ERZ724021 | MGnify/ENA primary metagenome ERZ724021 (study PRJEB28704, sample SAMN03018321) | fermentation metagenome | biome: anthropogenic terrestrial biome; feature: soil; material... | reverse complement strand
ACTCTTTCCCTACACGACGCTCTTCCGATCTATCGAGCCGCCACGCACGGCATTTTTTCAAAAATCCATTTTTAGTTAAAAAGTAACAAAATGATATTCCGCAAAAAATTGGCGCCTCTGTGTTACAAAAAAAGTGTTAGTTAATAAAAAAGCATGGCTACGAGATTTACATTTCCGATCCCGGATAATGTTTCCGAGGAGACGGCAAAATTCATGAAGGCGGTTATTCGCGAGCTGCGGGCAAAGCAGAAAATCGACGTTCTCGACTCCGGCGCGCTGAACATGCTGATGACCTCGTACGAGATGTATCTGCAGGCGACTGAGAAACTGCTTGACGAGGGACCGGTCACCACGTCCCGGCTTGGTGACGACGTGCCGAACCCGGCGCAGACCATTGCATCGAAGAATTATAACCAGGTGCTGGCGATCATGAAGGAGTACGGGTTGACGGTCAAATCCCGGGCGAAGATGAAAGATACCGGGAGTGACGAACAAAAATCGGCACTCGAGGAATTTTTGGCATCGAAGAAAAAATGAAACAATACGTCCAGTACGCGCAGCGGGTCATATCCGGGGAGATCGTCGCATGCGAGCTGATAAGGCTTGCCTGCGAACGGTTCTTCTCCCTCATGGATCTCTACGAATTCAGGGGGGACGTGGTGGATGACAAGATCCGGTTCTATTCGATATTGAAGCACTTCAAGTCCCGGCACTCCGGAAAGCCTTTTCTCCTGGAGCCGTGGCAGCAGTGGATCGTTGCAAGCGTGTACGGATTTTTCAACGACGACGGTACCAGGCTCACGCAGACGGCATACATCGAGATCGCGAGGAAGAACGGAAAGACCGCGCTCGCGGCGGGCATGGGATTGGATGGACTTATCAACGACGGAGAGGATGGCGCGGAGATCTATTTCGCGGCAAACTCCCGCGACCAGGTGAAGATATCGGCATGGCCTCTGTGTTCCAACTTCGCAACCGGCATGGATCCGAAGGGCAAACTGTTGACCGTCTACCGCGATACCGTGAAGTTTGACGCCACAAAATCGTTTCTGAAAGTCCTGGCATCCGACTCCACGAAGCTGGACGGCCCCGACCCGCACATGTTCATCCTGGACGAGTATCATGCAGCAAAAACAAACAGCGTGAAGGCCGTTCTCGAGTCCGGGCAGGGTAACCGGGAGAATCCGCTCGCCATCATCATCACGACGGCCGGATTTGACAAGTTGGGGCCCTGTTATGAATTGAGAGACACGGCGGTCGACATTCTTCACAACCTGAAAGAGGATGATTCGTTTTTCTGCGCGGTGTTCACCCTGGACAAGGACGACGACTGGAAGGATCCGGCCGTGTGGATCAAGAGCAATCCGAACCTTAACGTGACGGTCAGGCCGCAGTACTTGCAGAAAGAGATCCGCAAAGCGATAAACACTCCCTCCGACGAGGTGAACGTGAAGACGAAGAACCTGAACATCTGGTGCGATTCATCCGAGGTATGGATCCCGGACAACTACATCATCGAGGCGTCGAAGGATATCAGGCTAGAGGACTTCAAGGATGCGGAGACCTACGCCGGTATCGACCTTTCCTCAACCTCGGACCTTACCTGTGTGAACTACATGATCCCGCAGGATGACAAGTTCTATTTTTTGACAAAATACTACCTCCCGCAGGCCGCACTTACTGAAAAACGGTTCAGGGAAACCTATTCGGAGTGGCGCCGGCTCGGGCTGCTGACCCTCACGCCAGGCAACGTGACGGACTACGATTACATCCTCAACGACCTGATGGAGGCGCATAATCTGCTATTCCTCAGTTCCGTCGCGTATGACCCGTGGAACGCTACCCAGTTCGTGATAAATGCAACAGAAAAGGGTATAAACATGGCGCCATACGGGCAGAATCTGGGCAATTTCAACCGTCCCACGAAGGAACTGGAGCGCATAATCCTGTCCGGCAGGGCGGTTATCGACAACAACATCATTACACGGCACTGTTTCCGCAACGTAGTCATGGCCCGCGACAACAACGGCAACGTTAAGCCATCCAAAAAATTCGAGGAAAAAAAGATCGACGGTGTGATCGCGATGCTCGAGTCACTCGGATCATACCTGTCAAACCCACGATATTCAGCAACAATTTAGCAACATACAAGCCATGAACATTGAGGCAATCAAAGCAAAACTAGATGAATTGAAAGAAGATGTTTCAATCTTAGGCGCCCAGCTGATCGGCATTGCGATCACCACGCGCAACAGGTACGAGATTTTCAAAAAGACGTACGACGAAATGAAGAAGCACGCACCGAAAAACTCCGTTATCGTGGTCGTGGATGACGCAAGTACCACCCCATGCCCGGAAGCAACGTACCGGTTTACGGAGAATGCGGGCATCGCAAGGGCGAAGAACAAGTGCTTCGAACTGCTATACAAGGCAGGGTGCGAACATTTTTTTCTGTTCGACGACGACTGTTACCCGAAGTGTACGGACTGGTACAAGCCTTATGTCGAGAGCCGGGAGCCCCACCTGAACTATATCTTCGCGGAATTCAAAACACCAGGGGCCGCAAAACTTAACGACATGATGGTCCTGTACCGGGACAGTTCTATCGTAGCCTACTCCCACGTTCGCGGGTGCATGTGCTACTACAAGAGGATATGCCTCGACAGGGTCGGAGGCATGGATCCGGTGTTCGGCCTGTGGGGATATGAACACCCTTCGCTATCCGACAGGATCTATAATGCCGGGCTGACTTCGTTCAGATACATGGACGTACCCGACAGCTACGATCTGATCTACTCGCGCGACGAGCACATGAGCAACGAGGGATCCACCGTTGTCGGTATCGAGAGACGGAAATGGATTGAACGGAACGCCAGGCTCTACGATGAACGTAAGGACTCGAGAGAGTACATCCCGTTCATGGAGAAGAAGAACCTCATCCTGACCTGTCTGTTCTCAGGCATAGACGACCCGCAGCGCGATGCACCGATGCCGGCGGACAAGGGAATTCTAAAACCCATTATCGACTCGATGAACGGTCAGGAGATCGTGATAATCTCCGATATGATAGACCCGGACAGGGACGATAACGTCGAGTTCGTAAAAGTCGAGACGTCCGTCAGGAACATTTACTTCCAGCGCTGGGTAAGTTACTACATGTACTTGCGCGAACACAGGGACGAGTTCGGCAAAGTCTTCATAACGGACGGATCGGACGTGGTCATGTTGCGGAATCCTTTCAATTCGATGAAAGACGGGATCCTCTACGTCGGCGACGAGGCACAGATCACCGGTTGCGAGTGGATGGTGAAGCACCACCCGAACAGGAAGCTGCAGGAATTCATGAAAGGAAATAACGACGTTCTCCTGAACGCGGGGTTATGCGGGGGCAGTGTGGATGTGGTGATCGAGTTCATCGGCAGATTTCTGCTGTTCTACTTCAATTCGGTCACGGAAAGTAAGTTCTACGACGACAGACCGGGGTGTGGTGACGGCGACATGGGCCTGTTCAATTATATCGTGAGAACGCATTTTGACGGACGCTTCGTACACGGCACCCAGGTTAATACGGTTTTCAAGGACGAAAAAATAAATCCCGTGGCATGGTTCAAACACAAATGATCTACTATTTTGCTCCGTTCGACACGGAGAAACGCATCGGCAAGTCGCACAACGAACACTGTGCATTGGTTCCAAATCCCGATGACTGGATCTGTGTTACCGATTCGGATGTGCTGTTTCTGCTTCCGGATACGAAAAAGCAGATCGCGGAGGTGGTATCCCTCTACGATTACCAGGTGTACGGCTGCCTTACTAACCGGATAGCCTCACCGCACCAGCGACCGGGAGAGTTCAGCAGCAACACAGACATCATGCACCACAAGGCCATAGCACAGAGGTTGCAGCAGGAGAGGTACTTTGACGTTGAGGAGACAAACATAAACATTGCCGGGTTTCTGATGATTTTTCAGAAAAAGACCTGGGAAAAATACAAGTTTTCGAACAACTCCATCCGCTTCGACTCGGAGTTCACGGACAAGGTCATGGCCGACGGAGGCAAACTCGGTGTAATGCAGGGGGTGTACGTGTTCCACGACTACCGGCTTGGCCACGACGATCCCAGGATGCACATCAGGCACTTGCTTTGATAAGGTTAAATATTTATAAAGCTCGCAGAAATACGGGCTTTTTTTATGCCCGTATGCGAGGATATCGAAAAGTGTAACACAAAAAAAATGTTAGTTATAAACGCGTCCGCAAATGGGATTATTTAGCCGGAGAAAAAGAGAAGCAAGAGCAGAAGAAACTACCCCTGCGACCACAACGGTGGCCACCACCACGACCTATCCGTCGTGGATGCAGAGCAGGAGTACCCCCATGCTGCTATCGACGGTGTACCGTTGTGTTGACCTGATATCGGGATCCCTTGCCGTATTGCCGCTTGAATTGTATCGTCTTGACGCTGACGGATTCAAGGAACCTCTACGACAGACAGAGCTGTACGACATTCTTAACCTCGAACCCAACGAGCTGATGAGCCGGTCCGTCATGTTCAAGACCATGGCCGCATCCACATTGCTGAAAGGCAATGCTTACGCCTACATCGAGCGAGAGAACGGACAGGTCACGCAGCTGGTTTACATCCCCGCGGATTACGTTTCCATCGAATTTATTCCAGTAGGGGGACATCAGCGCAAGCGATATCGGATCATGGGCTATCCCTATTACCCGGTCAGCGGTCTTATCGACCCGCAGGACATGATACACGTCCTCAACTTCTCCTACGACGGTATCGTGGGGGTATCCACACTCACACACGCAAGGCAGACCCTTGGCATAGCATCCGATAGCGAGGCGCATGCTTCCGGGTTTTTCAAGTCCGGAGGCAACCTGTCCGGAGTACTGACGATGGAGAACGTAAGGCTCACGCAGGAGCAGAGAGACCAGATATACAAGACCTGGGAAGCCCGTACCAATCCGGTTACGGGAAAACCTAACGGTATAGTAGTGCTGGAGGGCAACCAGAAATACCAGACCATATCGGTATCACCGAAGGACGCGCAACTTCTCGAATCAAGACAGTTCAACGTTGTCGACATCTGCCGGTTCTTCTCCGTGTCCCCGGTGAAGGCATTCGACCTGACAAAATCAAGTTATTCCACCATAGAGGCATCACAGATCGAATACCTGAACGATACCCTTCTTCCGATCATCACCAAGTTCGAGGACGAGATAAACAGGAAAATCTTTTTACGCCAGGAGCGGAAAACATACAAGGCTGAATTCAACACGCAGGCCCTGCTTAGAACAGACAAGAAATCCCAGGCAGCGTACTGGAACACCCTTTTCCAGATCGGCGCGGCCAAGCCGAACGAGATCCGGCGGGAGAACAATCTCCAGAAAGTCGAGAGAGGCGATCAGACTTTCGTTCAGGTGAACGTGCAGACTCTCGACAATGCAGTGAATAGCAAAGAAATAACACAAACAACCCCAAATAGCGATGGAACAGAATAAGAGAGAAATCAGGAACACATTAGCGGCGGTGACAATCGACGAGGAGAGCCGGACGGTCGAGGGTTACGCCCTGCTTTTTAACGTATCGTCCGACGGCCTGGATATCGAGGAGGTGATCGAGCCCGGCGCACTTGACGGTGTGATCGAGAGAAGCAACGTGTTCGCGCTGCTCAACCACGATGAACGTCGAGGCATCCTGGCAAGAAGCAAGAAAGGCGTCGGCACATTATCGCTGACCGTGGACGGAAAAGGACTCCGGTACCGGTTTGAAGCGCCCAAGACCGCACTTGGCGACGAGTTGCTGGAATACTTGCGTCGCGGCGAGGTGACGGAATCGTCCTTTGCATTCTCCGTCGCGGAGGATCTGTGGGAGCGAAAAGGCGAATCCTGGAAGCGGACCATAAAGAAATTCAACGAGCTGTATGACATATCCCCCGTATACGACGCGGCGTACTCGAAAACCACCGTGTACATGAGGGGCAAAGAGCAGCTGGAACAAGAGGAAAAAGAACAGCGCGAGCGAGAGCTGGACGCGTACTACAATTCAATTAACATAAACATCAATTAAAATGGCAAAAGAAAAATCTTTAGCAGAATTACGCGCCGATAAGGCAGAAGCCATCAAACGCGCGAAAGAGATCACCGACAAGGCCAAGGCGGAAACCCGCAAGCTGAACGATGACGAGATGAAAGAGCACAACGAACTGAACGTTCGTATTGCAGAGTTGAACACCGATATCGTTGCCCATGAGGAAGCGAACCGGGGGCAGGGCAAAACCCACACCTCCGTGAAAAGGGAGAAATTCTCATTAAGACGTGCGATTGTGAACCAGATGACCGGGAGGGAGCAAGGCGATGTTGAAGCTGCTGTCATCGAGGAAGCCTCCGAGCTGCACAGGTCGGTAGCTGGGAAGAACGTGGACGGCCTCATCCTGCCTTTTGAAACCCGTGCGGCCTACACTGCCGGAACCGAAGCAACCACCGGAGTCGTGATCGACGAGGACCAGATGGAACTGTTGCTGCCTTTGCAGAACAACCTTGTGCTTGCAAGAGCCGGCGCAAGGATCATGAATGGCCTCGTGGGTAACATCTACTGGCCTAAGCACTCGGCCGCCACTGTAACGTGGGAAGGCGAAAACGTAGCCGCAAAAGACGGCGCCGGTGCCTTCTTGAAGGGATCTGTATTCACTCCTAAGCGATTGACTGCTTTCGTGGATATTTCAAAACAACTCCTGATCCAAGAAAACCGTTCGGTTGAAGGACTGCTTCGTCAGTTGCTTGCTGCCGCCATCGCGCAGAAGGTCGAAGCTACAGCGTTCAGTGCTGCGGTTCACGCCGACGGTGTTCCAGACGGTATGTTCCAGAACTACACCCCAAAAGGCGACATGACCTGGGCGAAAGTCGTGGACATGGAAACCCTCGCGGATCTGAACAGTGCCGAGTTCGGCAACCTCGCCTACATTCTGCATCCCGCTTTGGCAGGAACTGCAAAAACGATGGTGAAGGATGCTTCCGGCGCAGGCGGATACATCATCGGCGAAGCAGGGAAGGGCTTCCTGAACGGATACAACGCGTTTCGCACGAACAACCTCCCGAATGAACTGGCAGTCGCAGAAAACGAATACGGTATCGTGTTCGGAAACTGGGCGGATTACTTCCTCGGACAGTGGGGCGCCATGGATATCACGGTCGACCCGTTCACCCTCGCTACCACCGGCATGGTTCGCCTGACGGTTAACTCGTACTGGGACATGGGTGTGATCCGTACTGAATCCTTCACGAAGTATTCGATGAAAGCTACTGTTACTATTCCTACACCGACTACTTAACATACCGGGAAAATGGGAGCATATATCACTCTATTGGAAGTTAAGGAACATCTCGTCGTAGATGCTGCCTACACCGGCGACGACCAGTACATCGAGGATCTGATCCTCGACGTGGAGGGCATAGTCGAGAGCGAGATATGCGTGCCCATCAGTGAGATAGTGACCGAGAAGGGGGCATTGCCCCGACCGCTGAGGCGGGCGATGCTCCTTCTTATCGGTTCCTACTACAAGAACAGGGAAGACGAGATTCAAAACGGTGAATCCGCAAGGATGCGGCAGGCGTCGGACAGACTGATGTCGCTGCTTAGAAATTACGAACGATGAGAGCGGGAGGATTACGGAAACACAGGATTGAAATTCAGGCGTACACCGAAGTCAGAAACGAATTCGGCGAACGGGTGAAGGCCTGGACTACCGTGATTACTACAAACGCGGACGCTACGTACAAGGATGGCGTCGCACTGTTGGAGAACCGGGAGGCATTCACGGAGTACCGGATCGACTTCTTCATCCGGCAGTATCACGATGTAAACGATACGATGCGGGTGTTATTCGCCGGCGGCAAGTACAAGATCGAAGCGGTTTTGCCAAACCCAGACAAGCGGTTAATAACGCTTAAAACACGAAAAATCAATGAGTAACGTACAGGTTGACGCAACACAAGTACTGGCGATGTTCTCCGAATTCGACGAAAAGCATCGCAAGGTGGTGTTTCGCCGGAGTCTCGGTGAGGCCTCGCGGATCCTGGTGCGGGAAACGAGAAAACAGCTCCGTGGAGTACGGACGAAAAGCGGATCCCTCAGCACGAAAACGAAAAGCAAATGGACAGGAAAGACGCTGGAGTCGGGCGTGCGGTACAAGATAGCCAAGAACGCAAAGGAATCCAAAGTGCACATAATGGGCGATTTCCGGCTTAAATTTTTCGAATTAGGAACAAAAGACCGGCGCACGAAAGGGTACAGAGTGGTCGGAAAGCACTGGGTCGGCGGTCGCATATACAAGGAAAGAAAAGGATCCGGGGGTTTCAGGGGCAGGATCGAGGCCTCGAAGTTCTTCGTAAAAGGGAAGGAGATGTCGGAGAGGCAGGTTTTTACTTCTATGGATCAGATATTTTCGAAGCACGTTGAAAAAATTAACGCAAAATACAAATGACAGAACGGGCGGGAACAGCGATTAGCACCTTGTTACTGGCCAGCGAGGCGGTAACCGCACTGGTGGGGGACAAGATCTTCCCGGTGGTGGTGGATACAGACGTGCCGGAGCCTTTCATCGTCTACCGCAGGACTGGGCTTATCCCGTCCTACCAGAAGGACAGCAGGGGGAAGGACTCCATCTTCGTTGATGTGCTGATCGTAAGCGAGAGTTACAGCAAGACGATACAGATATACTCGGCGGTGATTAACGCGGTGGAACGCAAGCGAGGAGTGATCGCCGGGGTGAACATAGACGACATCAGACTGGCGGACAGCCTCGAGGACGCAGACGAAAACTATAACGTACAACAATTAACATTCGAGATTCTTATAAACGTATTAAATTGATAAAGCTATGATTATTAATGGAAAAGACATTATGTTATTCTTCGATCTCGGCGCCGCCGGGCTGGAGACTGTTGCGTATGCGACGAATCATGCCCTCGATCTGCAAGCCGAAACGCAGGGGACGAGCAGCAAGGATTCCGGGCTATGGGACGAATCCGAGGTGACAAAATTACTGTGGAATGCAACGAGCGAGCACTTCGTCGGGGGCATCGGCGTTACGGATCCTCACGGCAAGCTGGTGGCCGCATGGATGGCGGCAGAACCCATCGACGTCTATCTGGCCATCCCTTCGAACATCACGAACGGTGAGATGCCTGTGGGTGGGTGGATTCCCCCAACGGCCGGAGGCTACAAGGGCAAGGCGATAATTACAGGAATAGCCACTAACGCGGCTGACGGGCAGAACGCTACGATGAGTATCTCCCTGAAGGGAAAAGGAAAATTAACCCCCGCAGTAGCAACCACTTGATATGGAACTGCAATTAGGAGACAAGAGCTATCAGTTGCGCTACGGCATTCGTGCGCTCATACTCTTCGAGAAGATGGCGGACAAGTCCTTCTCGTTGCAAGGTACGACGGACTGGACAGTCTTCGTCTATGCGATGCTGATGGCCGGATCGCCTGGCTGCGGAGTCGAGCTGGACGAGTTCGTCGACGGGGTGGCGATACCAGATCTGGACGCGGCCATACGCTGGGCAACGAAGCAGATGGAGGTGGAAAACCAGCTCGCGGAGCCGGCCGGTGACGACGTAAAAAAAAAGCGATAAGCTGGAGGGAGGTTTTTCGGATTCTTGTTGTTGAAAGTGGACTGGATCCCGGGTACGTACTCGATAAGATGAAAACATACGAGGTTGCGGAATACCTGGGATCCGTCCAGTACCGGGGGAGAGATCTTAAGGATATGGCGAGGATGATCGCACAACTGATCGCGCAGGTCAACTCGAAAAAGACGATAAAATCTACTGACATCGTGAAATTTCCCTGGGACGATGATAAACCGGTCGTGGTTGTGACGGATGAAGAAAGAGAAGAATTGGCGAAAAGAGCGGAAGCGATTAAAAGACAATTATGGCAGACTTAGTTACCAGAATACTACTGAACGACAAGCAGTTCAACGATACACTTACAAAGAGTAAGCAGCAGGTATCTAATTTTAACCAGATCGGAAGCGTGGCATCCGGGATGGTGACAAAGTTTGCCGGAGCGCTCGGGCTTGCCGCCGGTGCCGGTGCAACCCTGAACAAGATCATCCAGAATAGTCAGACCACGGCGGACGCATTTCAAAACTCCATAGGCGCGGCCAAGGGAACGGTCGACCAGTTTTTCAAATCTCTGTCAACCGGCGATTTTTCTGTCTTCACGAACGGTCTGGACGCGATCTATAAGAAGGCATTCGCGGCGCAGGCTGCGCTGGATCAACTCTGGAACACACAGAACTCCTACTCCCGTGCCGCGAAGATGGCGCAGGCGTCCATCACCGAAGCCCGTGCGGATGCATACGATCCGGAGCTGTCAAAAGAAGACCGGTATAAGGCCATCGGTGCGTGGAGATCCGCAGTAACGGACCTGGAAGAATACGCGAACACATACCGGAAGGATGTGCTTGATGCAACGCAGAAAATTGCGGCATCGTACAATCTTCTCAACCCCGGCGACATCACAATGGAGATGCTCGACCGGTTCGTCCTGCTCGACGCGAAAGGATCCGTCCGGGAGGACGTGAAAAAGAAACTGGGCGCCGAGTATGATGCTTATCAACAGGAGTTAAAACAGATCGCCGCGAAGAACACGACTACTATCACGCAGGGCACAAACTATGGTGCCGTGTCGCAAAGCATACTCTCGGACGAGGGGCGCAAGCTGCAGGAGGAAGCAGCGAAGAGATACAAGGACGCAATCGTGATGAATACCCTGCTTGAGCGCATGACGGACGAGCAGCTGCAGGACATAAGAACGAAGCTCGACACCTACGACCAGGTAGGAACGGAACTCAACGCCCGCAAGTTGGAACTTAACAGATCTCTTCCGAGACTGCAATCCCGCATCGAGAAGGAATCGGGCGGCAGTGGAGGATCCCCGAAAGTCAAGGTCGACATAATCCCCGCCGGATCCCTCGCTGAACTGGAAAAGCAAATCGCGGACGCTCGAAAATCATTTCTGAATGCAACGACCGACGAGGCGAGAGCCGCAGCGGATCTGCTGATCAAGGATCTCGAGAGCAGAAAAGCGATACTCGAGATACAGTTCAAGTACAAGGATCTTAAAAATATAGAAGCAGGATCCACCCTCACCAGTGCGGACCCACTCGCGCCGTTGAAGGGCGTAAAACATACGGACATGTCAGGATCGTTCCAGGTGCCGGAGGAAGGTCGCTCCTACTCCGCTTACCTTAGCGAGATAGCCGACAAGAACAGGGACCTTATCGATACGGTGTACGGCGTTTCCGACGTTCTCTACGGTCTTGGCGACGTACTCGGCGAGAGCGCGGGAAAATGGCTGCAATGGGGCGCGAACGTCGTCTCCACAGTAGGCAGATCCCTACCCGCACTGCTGGGTCTGGCCAATGCCAACGCGGCCGTGGCGGCATCCGGAGGCGCGGCATCCGTGGCAGGCATCCCCATTGTCGGTCCAGTACTCGCGGCGGGTGCAGTTCTCTCGATCATGGGGGCGTTGATGAACATACCGAAGTTCGAGTTCGGCGGGATCGTACCGGGAAACTCCTATTCAGGAGACAAGATGCTCGCCCGGGTCAACTCCGGCGAGCTGATCCTTAACAGGGCGCAGCAGAACAACCTTGCCGGGGCGTTGCAGAGCGGCACGAACGGTAATGTAAGATTCGAAATAGAAGGCAGCCGGTTAGTCGGCATACTGGAGCAGGAAGCGAGAAAAAGAAGCAGACGATGAGTTACGGACTAAAATACATAATCCCTTTTAGGACGATCTCCGAAAAATCGTGTGAGATTCGTCTCGAGGTACTCGGTTACGTCGGTGGACCTGTTGAACTCATCGCCGGCGAGGATCCGATCCGGACTACCGACGACGCTTTCGATCTTCTCGGTCCGATGAGGTCATGGAGCGGAACGATTCAGGTGTTCGGGTCGGACTATCTACAGGACTTATACACAAGCGGCCCGCAGGGGATAAGAGTTACCTTGTACGAGAATGGTTTGGTTAAGAGGTTGGGATATCTTACACCCGATACGTTCTCGCAGGACTTTTCCTCTCCGAATTTTATCTACGAGATGGAATGCGTAGCCGCGCTTTCGACGCTTAAGTACAAGGAATTCGACCTTACGGCAGATTTTGTGACGTTCAGGGAGATCATCGCGCAGGCTGTCGTATATGCCGGGTATGAGTTCGCTTACCTTACCAACTCGGTGAGAACAGCGACCGGCAGTTATCTGGATCTTAAGATCTCGTCGGCGAACTTCTATGACGAGCTGGGTGAGGCGATGACCTACTACGAGGCACTGGAAGAGATTGCAAAGTATCTGGGGTGCTGCTTCACCCCGTATGGTGCGGATCTGTATCTGCTCGACTATGCAGCGATCAGGGCCGGATACAACAGTTACACGAAGCTGGACGGACTGACCGGAACAACCGTAACGCTGTCCGACGTTAAAACCGTATCGAACTACAAGGGCACCGGCGCCAAGATCAGCCGGATAGCCGGAAAAAATAAAGCGACAGTTAACTGTTCGCTATACGAGATAAAAAACATCCTGCCCGATTTTAGCGACGAGAAAACGGTAATCAAGAACACGACTCCGATAGAGACCATCCCGAAGACTGTCACAATAAGCGGGAAAAGTATCGCGCATACAGGGATTATACGCTACTACACGCAGCCCCGGTACACGTTCTACAATCAAATATGGGGCGGATCCTCTTTCGTCGAAAACGAGGGCGACAGGTTGACCACTCCTGGCTCGATCGGATCCGTGTTCGTTCGGACAACGTCGTTTCAGGACGACCAGAGGCCTTCCACGCTCAATTTCAGCAACGAGGTGATGATCAAGAATTATATTCCGGATCCCGTTAACCCGAATACGCAGGTACTCGAACTGACCGGCAATAACCGGATCATTAAACTTAACTCGGATAGCCGGGCGCTGTATCACAAGAATGTGTACTTCTGTCTAAGCGCGGAGATAAAATTCAATCGTGAAAAGTTTGATCCCGTGGAGTCCTCGGTACATAAGTTCGGTGCGGATGCGGTGATCAATATCCCGGTAAAATTCAGAATTGGCAAATACTACTATAACGGATCGGCATGGACTGAAACGGAGAGCAAGTTCAATCTTCCGGTCGATGTGAAGAAGGGCGACAGCGTACTGGGGAGATACTTCAAGGTGAGAGACACGAACGACTTCACGCTTGGGATAGGCGACATATCCGGGTTCATTGTCAAGGCGCCGGACTTTAACGTTATTGGCGACTGCGAGGTTACGTTCTACTACTTCACGACCGGACAGACGAACATAATCGCGAACGAGTACAGCTATATGAAAAACCTTGTATTCGCGTATGGCATACCTGACGAGCAAAGTATCTACGGGGACTGGGTGGACAAGGACAGCAAGAACGACCTGGTATACGAGAACGTGATCGACGAGGCGTACATCGAGGAAGCCGGGGAGATCGACCTGCGCATATGCACCAACCCGGACGGGAAGCTGGCGCTGAGTTCGGTGATCCAAAGCAACGATTTTCTGGTAACGCTGGTCACGGATGCCTATGGGACGGATCAGCCCGAGAAGTTGCTGCTTAAAAGAGTCGTGGATCTGTTCGAGACTCCGCGTTTCACGATAGATCCCACGCTGGCCAACGATGCAAAACCTTATACGGTGTTTACCGAGCTGCACCTCGGCAAAACGTTCATGGTTGCCGGAGGCGAGGAAAATGTAAAGATGGAAAGTTGCACGTATAATCTTATCGAGATATGATAAGCAAGAAAACATACATCCCTGCGAAGCCGAGAAATAAGAAACTGGTAAACCCGGCAGGAGCTTCATTATCTACGTTGAGGCAGGAAATTTCAGACAGCTACACGGACGGGATAAAGCAACGGGTTGATGCTATAGAACAGAAAGTTAACAATACCGTGGTTGGCAGTGCAAACCTGTTAAGGAACACCGGATTTCTGGGAGACTTTCAAAGTTTAACCGTCGATGCGCTTACCGCAGTAACAGGGGGCACACCTATAAACACCAATCCACTCGTTCATTGGGTTTACAGCAACACGGAGGTTATCGACACCCAATCACGGTCTGGGAAAGGGGTAAAAATCGGTTCTATTCAGCAAACTGTTAATCTCAAACAAGGCTCGCATGTATTAAGTTTCTGGGCTAAGGGTAATTCACTCACGGTCGATCTGGTCGAGAGTGTTCCCGTTTCGATTGATTCGGAGTATAAAAAATATTCGTTCGACATTACGGTGGCAAATTCGGGAGCGTACACGCTAACCCTGTCTGACGATGCCTACATTTACGAAATCATGTTATCCGAGGGAAACGCAGATGTGAGTTATTCCTATTCGGAAGAGGACGACCTGAAAGCCATTGCGCAGTTACAAGCAATCAATGTAATAACAGATGCTATAAAAAACTACGATACCGATATTCTGGGCGGTCTTATCCTGACTTCAATGATACAATTGGGCAAGTACAAGGACGGCGTGATGGAAAAGGTAAACGCAGGGATAAGCGGGATATACAACAACGATAACGACCCCGCTGTATGGGCTGGTGGAACGATGGAGATGGCGATAAGGACGGTTCAGAAGTTCCTCGCAAATCCGAATTATCAACCCACGGAAGAGGAATGGGCTGAAATGGCAAAGATCGTTTTTACCCACGGTGGGGATGGATTTTTCAGGGGATATATCTACGCTTTGGGAGGGTTCTTCAGAGGCAGGATTGAGAGTAATGTTTCGGGAAATAGGATTATTATAAACCCTGAAAATAGGTCTTTAGAGATGATAAACAGCCAAAACAGACTTTCGGGACAAATTTTCTTTTCAGAGGGCAGCGGATGGGGTGCTGTTCAATTTTACGACTATCACGCAAATGGAACACTAAAAACAGTAGCTTCATTGGATTTGGTTAATGGGGTTTACTTTAGCGAGTATGCGGATGGCAATCCTGTTCCGGTAAAAATCACATACAGCAAGAACGGGCAGATACAAAACGGCGGCATTCCGAGCATGACGGATGCGCAGGCCGACACGCTACTTGTTAGCGGTGAATGGTACAGAGACGGAAGAACAATAAAAATTAAACCATAATGGACAGTTTAAACACAATACCTAATTCGGGGAATTTCGGAGACGTTTCCGAAAAGCTGAACGACAACTTCGGAAAAGTTCAACAATCATTAACGACGTTAGAAAACTCACGATTCGACAGCGCATACTCGGTTTATGTCGAGACGACTACGGACAACCCGGTTAAGACAAAAACGGAATGGGAGGCGTCATTACATGCAAAAATACTTGTCGATAAGGATCAGTTCGCAAAGAACACGAGCACGGTTACCGCACCGACAACATTTAGCGACACGGTTCCGGCGATGTCAGCGGGTGAATACCTGTGGACGAGACGCTACACCTCGTATTCTGACGGAACGGTGATAACCACTGTTGCCAAAGTGTTTAACGGCGATGCTCAGGCTGTTGGTGCGTTATCGTCAGAAATGGCAAACACGACAAGCAGGATCGCCGCCGGGCTATCGATGTCAAAATATAATCAGGGAAGTAACATCATATCGGAATTAACTTCAACCCCTGTTACGGATAGCAACATATGGTTAAGCGGTTTTTTAGACGAAATTGGATTAATAATCGCATCAAACACATGGGTTCATTCAAAAAAATTCTATCCAATATCGCCGGGTGTCAATGTCGTGAACGCAAAACTTTCAGGAAATGCTGTTCACTGTATATATAACGGTTCAAAACAACTAATAGGAACCATCACCGCTGCCGATAGTGGCGGTCAGGGATTATCGTACAATGCACCGGACGATGCCAGGTACATAAAAATATCGAGAGAACGAACGGATGTGACAACCCTTTCCATAGTCCCTCAAAATCCGTCATACAACTATCTGCCTGAAAAAATATCAAAGGATTTCGGTATTGGTTTGGACGTACAGCCTTCGAACCGTATATCTGAATTAACCAACTCAATCCTGTCAAACAAAGAGATATGGGGACAGGGATTTATCAGCGAAACGGGAAGCATAGACTATTCGACAAACTGGAACTATTCGAAAAAGTGGTACTACATCCCGCCGGGGTATTATCAGGCAAGGTTTGAGATAACAGGCAACGCAAAGGTAATTCTAGCGGACAAGAACGGGGTCATCAAGCAGGTTTTGTCCGCAACTACAATTCCCTACTCCGGTATAGTAAGGGTTACAGAACATTTGTTCATGCGTGTTTCGCACGGGTATGCTGCGCCTGCGTCTAATATTTATTTTGTCCTCCACGATGCCGCAACCCCCTCGAATAGTCCGATAAATTTTCAGGCATTATCCGATACGCATCCGCTGTCGGCAAAAGCAACGCAGAACATGATTTTCGAGTCTAAAAAGCTGGAAATCCCGGTAAAGAAAAGGTATCCTGTCGTTACATTTATCTCGGACGATGGTTCTTCAAAAAACGACTGGTTTATAAGTCTATTAGATGAAAAAAAAGTAAAAGCGTCCTTTGCAATCATCGGAAACAAAATTGATGCCGCCGGATCACTTAGTGCAAGCCAGATAATTGCGATGAAAAATGATGGGCACGATATCGGAGGTCACACGTATAGCAATGTTTATTTAACACAGTTAACCATTTCAGAGGCGGAGACCGAAATAGTGAAAAGCCGTTTTGCCATCAATCAACTAGGCGTTGAATGTTCAACGTTTGTCGCACCCTACGGAGATGTCAACGCAGCAGTTGACACAAGGATAGCAAAATACTTCGATACGGACTTTTATTCAAGCGATACCGATCCTGCCAACATTCCGCCAATCAATCCGCTTAGACTGGTTCGCAGGAGTTTTGACAACTGGGGAGGCGGAACGGGTTCGACGTTACAGAAATGCAAGGATTTTGTCGACGGTGCTCTTGTTAGTGGAGAATGGCTAATATTCACAGTTCATCCGCATTATGCCGAATATGACCTGCCGACCGGACAATCACGCAGGGATGAGCTGTCTCAATTGATCGATTATATCAAGACAGCCGGGATTCCGATTCTTAATGCTCGCATGGCGTACAGTTTCTATAAAAACCGGATTCAAATGCGAGAAATTGGCAGCGCAGAGGTGGTTGATGTTTATAGGATCGGCATGGATGGAAGCGTATAAAAATAAAATAGCATGGAAAAATTTTTAACACAATGAATTGGGAGATAATCATATCGGCAATAGTCGGAATGCTTACTGGAGGTGGCGTTTCGTGGTTATTCAAGCTAAAGGAGGACAAGGCGAGTTCACAGGCAGACGTGGTGGATAGCTCAACCGAGGCGATGAACAAAATGATGGAGTTGATAGGTTCGCAGCAGGACAGGTTTAACAAGATCATAGATGGAAAGGACAAGCTGATAGAGCAGCAGCAAGGACTTATTGACGGGTATAAATCCGCACTCGAAGAGGCTAATCAGAAGTTGAAAGGGTTGGAGTTCAAGGTTGGCGAGAATGACCGAAAGATTACCGGAATGCAGAAAACAATTGATAATGAAATTAAAGAGCGCAAGATGGCGGAAAACAACATCTGTTTTGTCACTGATTGCAAGTTGAGGCGGCCACCGATTGGAACATATAAAAAGGAAACGGCATGAATTTCGAGGAATACATAAAAGAGAACAGGGAAGAATTTACCGAAAAGGTAAACAACATTTCCAATGAATTAGGCATTGAGTCAAACTGGTTGATGTTTGTTATGTGGTTTGAAAGCAGACTAAATCCACAGGCGGTAAATCCGATAAGCGGTGCAACCGGACTGATACAGTTCATGCCATCCACGGCACGCTCATTAGGAACGACTACCGACGTTCTAAAGCGAATGAATAACATTCAGCAGTTAGATTACGTTCTGGCATATTTAAGACCGTACAGGGGAAAGATGAAGTCGTGGGTGGATGTTTATTTGGCTGTCTTCTATCCGAAGGCAATAGGCAAGACACATTTTGTGATAACACCTGACATCGTTGCAAAACAGAACAAGATATTTGATCTCAATAAAGATTTAGACATAACGGTAGATGAAATAAAAACAGCACTAAGGAATAATATGCCGGAAAAATATAAAAAGTTCTATCTATGAAGAAAATAAGAAGAGGAAACGATTTTGTGTTTGCATGGGAGATTGAAAGAAACGGACTTCCCGAAGATCTTTCATCCGTGCTCGAAAAACACCTGTATTTGTCCGTACTGGGCAAGAGAGTTGAACTGTTAGAGGGTGTCGATTATGATATTACCGGAAACGTTGTCAGAATAGAGGTAACTCCGACAATTGCAAATATTCTTGGAACGTATAAGGCTGAATTTCATTACATCCTTCCCGATATTGGACTTATCGACGAGGACAGGAAGTGTGCCGTTGATGTGGATGCTTTTGTTATCGTGAACAGCACCGCACAGGCTGACGACCCATCGGAGTTCACCGTTACGAGCGATATGGCTATTGCTTTCAAGGGTGATAAGGGAGATAAGGGTGACCCGCTTACCTACGACGACCTCACACCCGAACAGAAAGCTGAATTACAGCAACCTGCCACAGATGCGATTTCTTCTATTCAAGAGGTGGAATTGGCAGTTGAAACAGCCGAAGGACTTCGGGTACAAGCGGAACTGAACCGACAGACCAACACTTCCACAGCCATACTCAACGCAGAACAAGCGACAGATGATGCGAATAATGCTGCTATACTTGCCAACGAAAAAGCAGGGTTGGCAGCAACAGCCACAACCGAAGCCAACACGGCACGGGATGAAGCGAATTTAGCCGCAACAGCAGCAAACACAAAAGCAGGGGAAGCCAACACAGCCGCAGGATTGGCAGATACGGCAAGGTTAGCTATTCAGTCCGACCTTGCGAGCAAAGCGAATCAAACCGAATTGGATCAATTAGCGGGCGAAGTGAGTGTGAAGATAGAGAATCTTATCGTTGACGGTAGTTATGAGGATGGAATATACAGCCATATATACGGCACGATAGTTAATGACGTGTATCGTGTTGGGTCGAAATCTATTCTTTTTTCAGCTAATAATACAGCCCCTTATTTCTCACATAATATTATCTGCAATGCAACAGACAAACTATATATAACAGCATCGTATAGGTTGAAAAGCGTTACGTCATACCCCGGCACATTTATATTAAGAATAACCGATTACGGTTCATTCACAAGCCAAACAGCGCTTCAAAATTTAAATCAAGGTCAGCAGGTAGGTGTATGGTATGATTACTCTTTCATTGTCAATGGTCGAAGTGGCGGTATTAGATTTAGTGGTGGAGCATTTAGCGTCTCAGTGATTGATTTCTATTTTGACAACATTAAATGTATAAATCTTACCTCTACCTTCGGAGCCGGAAACGAGCCTACAATAATTGAATTTGAACTACTTCTTGCCATTTTAGGCATTAATTATTTCGAGGGGAAAATAACTATACCCGCACAGAAAGTGATGCAATGGCAGTTAGCTCTTATCAGAAAAAATAAAAATGCAATAATAGCATTAGGAGGAACAATAATCTAAAAACTAAAAGATATGTTTGATATAGCACAATTTGTAAGTGAAAACCTTAAAAGCGGTTACGACAACGGTTCTTTCACAAAAGAACAGGTAAATATCTTCGCACTTAACTATCTATCGAAAGGGCAGATTTCGCAGGCTGATTTCGATGAGATACAAGTACACTTAAACGGTGAAAATGAATTACAGGACACATGAAAAGAATATTATGGATAATAAATTATTACGTGAAAAAATACGGCTTGTTTGGACGGTGATCCTGTTAGCTATTCTGGTTGTATTCCTGCTTACCGGATGCAAGACAAAAACGGTACTCGTACCCGTTGAAAAGGTAAAAATCGAGTATAAGGAACGCCTGAGGGTAGATAGCGTATATAACAGAGATACTATTCAGATATACAAGAAAAACGACACAATCTATTATGAAAAGATAAGATGGAGAGAGCGGTTTAAAATCGACACGGTAAGCGTCGTAAGGGTTGATTCTATACCTTATAAGGTAGAGGTAGTAAAAGAAGTCAACAAGTTAACGAAGTGGCAGAGGTGGAGACTTAATGCGCTGAACGTTCTGGCTCTTATTATAGTCGTTTATATAGTCATAAGAATTAAATTGTAGGAGTGTGCTTATAGTTGTGTTGTTTTTAAGCCGGGGAGAAATTCCCGGTTTTTTATTATGTTAAAATCGCAAAATATGTTGTAGAACATATAAAAATACTTGCAATATTATCAAATTTGATATATTTTTGTAGTACTTAATAATTCAAACTCCGGCGGCAACGGAAAACAGCGGCTCATAAAAATGAAAGCTACTACAGACAGGAACGACAACCTAATCGGAAGTGGGAACTATCACGTAGAACACACCGTGTATGATTTCCCTGAATTTCCGTCCATCCAATCGACCGTAACAGAGAGCAACACATCTGAAACTGTGTACATCCGGTATGCCAACCGCGAAAATGGCAGGAACGTAACGGTTCGATTTTCCTGGCGCATTAACAATGCCGTAGAGTTCGGCGACCAGCTGGATGGCAACACCACCTCAAGGGACGAGGTTCTATATAGGTTGGGGCTAATGAGGAGAACCTTCATCCCCAATTCATTCCTTTTCATAGGAAAGAGGATGGTGAAAAAATCGGCAATGAAAAATTACGAAGAGGCCGATCTTACCATCGGGGAGATGCACGAACTCGGGGAGGATGCGGATCTCTCCCGATTCGTCGGAAAGCTTGCAAAGGGCAGTAACTATCTTATTACAAGCAGCAAGGTGGATAAGGTATTGGAATCCCGTACGGACAGGCTGGGGAATACGGTATATTGCGGGAAATACATCTACGAACAATTATAACACGGAACATGAAAAATCAATGGCAAATATTAGTTCAACTCCTCAAGGAGATTGCTGCTGAAAAAGGAATTACACAGCGTGAAATCGCGGAAGTGACCGGGTATCAGGAGTCGAATGTGAGTAGGATCTTCTCGCTCCGATACACCCCCAGGCTCGATGTTTTTTTGAACATCGCAAAAGCGGTTGGGGTGAATTTTTTCATCGAGGACAAGGAAAGTAAAACCGATTTGAGTGTAATGTTTGAGCGGGCCATGACAGCGCTTGGTCGAAGATCGTTATCAGATACACAGGCATTTGAATGTTTTCATTGTTTAGAATCAATTTAAATAGAATTTTAATTCATACTTTATACCTTATTTATTTTCTTATTAGAATTATAATTCTCATCTTTGCAAAAGAAATAACAAAAGAAAGTGCGGGCATAAAAATAGCTGTTACGGTTTTTGCCGTAATTCACACACGTACAATCGGCTCAAAAGTAACGCTATTTTTATTAACCGCCAAACCTTTACAAGGAAAATAACAAATAATCATGAAAGTATCGTCAAGGAATATCAGGTCAATCATGCCGGGCACGTCGAAGACGTTCAAGGTCGCCCATCCGCGTGATATCGATGTCGCCAAAGCGTTAGCATACCGGCTCAATTCTCTCGAGCCGGAGGCGAAAAAACGCTACTCGTGCAAAGCCGATTTTGCGAACCGGAAAATCACCATAACAGCGGAGGCGCTATGACAAATATAACTCGTGAGAGACTAATCGACCTTGCAAGTCAACTGGAGGGGATTATGCGGGAGCTGCTGGAAGCGTCCGAGGCTCCTGCCCCTAATCCCAAAAAGCGGAGAGACTTGAGAGCGGAGAGACTCGCACGACACATGAATAACTTCCAGAAAAAAATTAAAAGATCATGAAAACCTCTAAAACAGAAAAGGCGATGTTCGCCATCCTTATCCCGATCGGGATATACTTCTTCGTCATGGCGATTATAGCCATCAAACAATTCATACATGCACTATGGTAGACAGGATCAGCAGACAACAGAAAGCGTTCGCAGAAGCCTTGTGGCACTGCCGGGCATGGGGTCTCAACTGGAGAACTAATATAGAGCCGAGAGTTGAACGAAAGGAAATTACAGGGTACTACGTACTCGATGAAACCAGAAGTACAACGGTAGCGACCGTGATCATATAAATGTCATATAGATATGATTAGTAAAGTAATGCAAATAGTTATTGAGGCGAACAAAAGAGGATATATCGTAACTGACAAAGGTGAAGTATTCTCTCCAAAAGGCAAGAAAAGGAAGCTTCGCAAAGATAAAGGAGGGTATTTATATTTCAGTATAAGAATACCTGATGGTAATAATAGAGGTGTTTTTGTGCACAGATTACAATCTTACCAAAAATACGGAAATGATGCTGTTAACGCAGAATGCACGAGGCATCTGGACGGGAATAAAGAAAACAATAGCTATGCCAATATCTCAATAGGATCAACTATGGACAACTGGATGGATATTCCAGAGCGGAGAAGGGTTGAGATATGTGCAACCGCAAACCAAAAATACAATGCAGAAATAGTCAGGGAGATAAGGGAGAAGCATAAAAACGGCACCCCGATGAAAGTATTGATGGGTGAATATAATATCACCAGCAAGGGAACCTTCTCTCACTTATTAAACAAAAGATTGATAGACTATTAGTACCATTCGGAGAGGGGGTGTCTTTAATAGATGGATCGGCACCATCCTCACACAACAACAAGATCTTTGACATTTTAAGGACGCTCGGAAAAGGAGCGGATAACAGCCCGACTGGAAGGGCGAAGACGATAAAAACGGACACCTGTATAAGAACACATATCCTTACGGTGGTGGTAGAGAAAACCGTGGTGCGACGAAGAAATACACCCGGCAAACCCTTTGATGCGGTTGCCGGGATCGAATCAACCCTTATTTTATTAACCATTTAATTTTCAACGACATGACAATTAATTTTTCTATCGATGTGCAGCCACATCAGATTAACAGCCTGCTGACAGCACTGGCCGGAGTTCTGGGGCCGAAACAACCGGAACCACAACCCGCGACGACAGTGGATCCTCCCGTACAGTACTACAAGAGATCCGAACCGGAGAAGGCAGTCAGGCCCGCACCGGTGAACGCAGAAAAAGCGGTGAAACAGACGGAAGCTCCGGCAGCTCCGGAGCCTGCGGCCGAAAAGAAGCCGGCACCCTCCTACTCCATCACGACCATCCGGGCGAAAGCCAAGGAGGTGGCCGCCGTGAAGGGCAACGTCTTCCTGCGTGAATGCCTCGACCATGTGGGTGCGTCCAGCATCTCCACGATTGCGGAGGACAGGTACGGAGAATTCATGCAAGCACTTACTGCGTAATGGCAGCGCACGCATTACTATCACCATCCTCCGCGGCACGGTGGCTCGCATGCACGCCGTCCGCGAGGATGGAGGAGATGTTCCCCGACAGGGCGGGAGACGCGGCCGCGGAGGGCACGCTGGCGCACGCGCTGGGCGAGTTGCTGCTCAGGCAGGCGAAGGGAGAGATCACGACCCGCAAGTACAACAGCGAGTTGAAGAAGATCGCGGAGAGTGACTATTACAGTCCCGAGATGCAGGGGCTGATGGAAGGGTACCGGGACTTCGTGCTATCGCAGTGGGAGGAGGCGAAGAAGATCACCCCGGACGCGGAGCTGCTGCTCGAGACGAAGCTGGATCTCAGGGAGTGGGTTGAGGACGGCTTCGGTACCGGGGACGCGCAGATCATCGCGGACAGGACACTCCGGATCATCGACCTGAAATACGGCAAGGGCGTGATGGTGTCGGCAACCGACAACAAACAGATGATGCTCTACGCGCTGGGTGCCATCCGCGAGGCCTCCATCTTCTACGACATCGACATGGTACGCATGACTATCTACCAGCCGCGCACGGACAACGTGAGCGACTTCACCATGAACGTCATCGACCTGCTCGACTGGGCGGAGAAGGAGCTGAAACCCCGGGCGGCCATGGCCTATGCCGGAGAGGGCGATCTGGTGCCGGGCGACCACTGCCTGTTCTGCAAGGCGAAAGTACGATGCCGGGCATATGCCGGGAAGCAGCTGGAGATCGCGAAGTACGAATTCAGGGCGGCGGATCTGCTCACCGATGCGGAGATATCCGACGTGCTCGACCGCTCCGCAGACCTGAAGAACTGGCTCGGCAAGGTGGAGGAGTACGCCCTCGCCGAAGCCGTCGACAACGGGAAGAAGTGGCCCGGCTACAAGCTTGTGGAGGGCCGCAGCGTCAGGATGTACAGGGATCAGGACGAGGTTGTGAAAAAACTCGTCGCAAACGGCATACCGGAGGCGATCATCTACGAACGCAAGCTACTCGGCATCACGAAGATGGAGCAGGCGATCACGAAGAAGACGTTCGGCGCGCTGCTGTCCGACCTCGTCGTGAAGCCTCAGGGCAAGCCTACCCTCGTACCCGCTACGGACAAGCGCCCGGAGTGGAATTCAACAGAATCAGCAATCAACGATTTCAAGGACATATGAACACTATGATTACGGAAAGACCGGAGAACATGAGTTTCTCCGAATACAGGAGACTCAGGCGGGAACAGACGCTTCGGGAGAGAAGGAGAAAAAAGCGCGGGGATCTGGTCTATCTCGCTTCACAGATCGTGGAGGATCCGGTCACGAAGACCCTGAGCAAGCGCACATACATGCCCGCGGTGAAGACATTCGACCGTCACGGCAACGTGCGCTACGTGGCGATGGAGAGAAAACAATTCAGTTAATAACCCTTTAAAAATTTCAATTACAAAATGGCAACAGATCAAAATCAGATGCAGGCCACGAAGGTGGTCACGGGAAAAGTAAGATTTTCCTACCTCAACGTCTTCAGACCGAAGGCGATCAACGACAGCTCGGACGAGAAGTACAGCGTTTCGCTGATTATCCCCAAGACCGACACGGAGACAATCACCAAGTGCGAGGCGGCAATTAGAGCCGCGATGGAGATGGGCAAGGCCAAATGGGGCGGCAAGATCCCCAAGGGGCTGAAAACACCGTTACGTGACGGCGACGAGGAGAGGGACGACGAAGCCTACGCAGGCTGCATGTTCATCAACGCCTCGGCAAGAACCAAGCCCGGGCTGATAGGCAAGAACCGTCAGCAGATCACCGACGAGGAGGAGCTGTACTCCGGCTGCTACGGCAGAGCTTCTATCAACTTCTACCCGTTCGACGCCAGCGGCAACAGGGGTGTTGCGGCAGGGCTTAACAACCTCCTTAAACTCGAGGACGGCGAGCCTCTTGGCGGCAGACAGAGCGCGGAGAACGATTTCGCGGACTACTTCGAGGAAGAGGACGACCTTTTTCAGTAATCAACCCGCAGGCCGGTGTGACACCCGGCCTGCATAACCTTTCAACAACAATGGACTTAAAAAAATTATACAACCTGCTGTACAAGGACTTTGCGCCGGAAAAGCAGATTAACGAGGCTCTCAAGTCGGTGAAGCACGAGAACGGTAAGATATATGCCTCCGACGGGCACATCCTTGCCGTGGTGGGGTGCGGCTACCCGGAAGAACGTGAGGGCAAGGCGTACCGGAGGAACGGGGATCCGGAACCGGGCAACAATATAAGATACGAGAGCGTGATCCCGGGCAAGCGCACGGACGACATATCCTTCACGGACAGAATCGACGATCTGAGAGCCGCGGTGAAAAAGGTATACAGGCTCGGAAAAGGAAAGAACAAGGCGGTCATCGACCTCGGGATAACCGGAGAGAACGTAAGCGGAGACCCGATACTTATAACATTCCAAGCCTCGGGGCTGCACGCCGCGTTCCAGCTGTTCGACCTGCTGAAGGAGGAGTTCACGATACGGGTCAGCTCCGAAACATATCGGGGCATGATGATCGAGTCGCTATACTCCGAATCCAAGGTGCTGATCTCGCCTGTCTGGGTGCCCATGGATCCTGAACTGCAAACAAGACCGATGTTCACCATCGAGGAGGCATTGAACTACAAACCCGAAGTTTCATCAACTAACAAGGCCTGGTATGAATAAGAGACAGAACAGATCAATCCCGGAACTGGAGATTCCGGATTACAAGAAGTACCTCGACTGGGACGACGAGGACGGGGAGCGCCTGATGATCCCCGCGGACATCCTGATCGACCTGATACAACGCGACCCTGCTGTTGAGGAGGAAGTGGAGGAACGTTTTCTCACGGACGACTATATCGACGATGACATGAAGCGTGAATTCGTGAAAGACCTCGATATCAGGGAACAGCCGGAAGTGTGGAAGATGAACGCCAGCGACTTCAAGCGGTATTTGTGCGAGATTCTGGAGCTTAACTACCACACCTCGCAGCGGGAGATCCTCGCGGTGATAGGCGAAAAGATGGAGGGGCTGAAATGAAAACCCTATCAATCGACATTGAGACATACAGCAGTGAAGACCTGACAAAAACGGGCGTCTACAAGTACGCCGAGGCGGAAGACTTCGAGATCCTGCTGTTTGCGTATGCCTACGACGACGGGCCGGTAGAGATCATCGACCTTGCGAGCGGTGAAACCTTTCCACCGGACGTCTACTCCGACCTGATCAACCCTACCGTGCTGAAGACGGCATTCAACGCCAACTTTGAAATCACCTGTCTTCGGGAAGCACTGAAAAAAATAGCTTCTCCGATGCTGAAAGGTCCTGCCCCGGAGAGAGGGTGGGACTGGAAAATCTCCACCCTGCCCGCGGATCAGTGGGAGTGCACGATGGTCAAGAGCGCCATGCTGGGGCTTCCCATGAGCCTCGACGGCGTGGCCAGGGCATTGAACCTCGAGCAGCAGAAGATGGCGGCGGGACGGGCGCTCATACGCTACTTCTCCATGCCGTGCAAGCCGACGAAGTCGAACGGCATGAGAACGCGAAACCTGCCGCACCACGACCCCGACAAGTGGGCGCTGTTCAAGGAGTACTGCAAGCAGGACGTGGAGACGGAGCGGGCGATTCGCAATAAGGAGAAATGGTTTACCATCCCGCGGAAGGAGCGGGAGCTGTGGCTGCTGGACCAGCGGATCATCGGCACCGGCGTGCTGATCGACCGGCGGATGGTGGAGAACGCCATCCGCATGGACGACGATCACAAGGAGATCCTCACGGCGGAGGCGACGGAGCTCACCGGACTGGACAACCCGAATTCCCCCGCGCAGCTCAAGGAGTGGCTGACGGAGCAGACGGGCGAAGAGGTGATATCCCTCAACAAGACCGACATCCCCGGGATGCTGGAGAACTCGGATTCCGAAGAAGTTACCCGGGTGCTGGAGCTAAGACAGGAGATGTCGAAGACATCGACTAAGAAGTACCAGGCCATGCTGGACGCCGTCTGTGCGGATGGACGGGTGCGGGGGCTGCTGCAGTTTTATGGCGCCTCGAGAACAGGGCGATGGAGCGGAAGAAATGTACAGATTCAGAACCTTCCGCAGAACCACCTGCCCGACCTCGACCTTGCACGCGAGACGGTCATAGAGGGAGACCGCGAGCTGGTGGAGATGCTCTACGGCAACGTGCCAGACACGCTCTCGCAGCTCATCAGGACGGCGTTCGTCGCACCGGAGGGGCATCGCTTCATCGTCGCCGACTTCTCGGCCATAGAGGCCCGTGTGACGGCGTGGCTTGCCGGGGAGAAGTGGAGGCTCGACGTGTTCGCGAGTCACGGCAAGATCTACGAGGCCTCGGCGTCGCAAATGTTCAAGGTGCCCCTCGACAGCATAGACAAGGGCAGCCCGCTTCGCCAGAAGGGGAAGATCGCGGAGCTGGCACTCGGCTATCAAGGCGGTGTCGGTGCGCTCAAGACCATGGGTGGCGAGCGGATGGGGCTGTCGGAGCCGGAGATGCAGGAGATCGTGGACAGCTGGAGGCTGGCAAACCCGAACATTGTCCGCCTGTGGTACGACATACAGGAGGCGGCAATGGCCGTGATAGGCAACATCGGCCGCACCGTGGAGGTAAGGGGCTGCCGGTTCAAGTGGGACAAGGGACTGATGTGGATCACCCTGCCATCGGGCCGGAGCCTGTGCTACGCTACACCGGGCATCGGGAGGAACCGCTTTGGCGGAGACTCGATCACGTACTGGGGCATCAACCAGACAACCCGTAAGTGGGAGAAGCAGGAGACATACGGAGGAAAATTGGTGGAAAACATTGTGCAGGCGATCGCCCGCGACTGCCTGGCGCACTCGATGCTCCGGCTTGCGGAGGAAGGATTCAAGATCGTCATGCACGTGCATGACGAGGTGGTAATCGAGGAGCCGTATGACGGCAAGACGATGGACGAGGCTTGCCGGATCATGGGTGAGCCCATCAGCTGGGCGCCGGGGCTGCTGCTCCGGGCTGACGGATACGAAACTGAATACTACAAAAAAGATTAAAAAATTATGATACAAAACATTGGAGGCATTGTCTTCGCAACTTCTGATCGTGAGAGCGACAAATACATAGAAGTTCTCAGGGCTGAGCACAATTTTGACGAATATGTGCTTAAAATAGACAGAACGCTACGCCCTCCGCAGTATGCATTGTTTCTCGAATATGAAGAACGTCGGCCTGATGGCTCATGGAGAACTCTAAGGCGTAGATTATTTGAATCTTCCCAAATGTGGAAGATCGAGGATTTCATCAAAAACCATATTTCATTATGATAGCAATAGACCTTGAAACAAAATCCGCTCACAAGGTGATATCAATAGACTTCGAGAATCAGATAGTCCACCTTGAATCGAGCGAATACGGACGTACCAGGCAAGATATCGATAAGGTTATTCTGATCCGGGAAAAAGAAGATCCTGAAATTGTAAATCTCAATAAAATATAAACAGCTATGAGCTTACAGGACAAGGAAAACAAATGGTTCCCGAAATTCAAACCCGGGGATAAAGTAAGGCTTAAAAAAGGCCTTAAAAAAAGGCAGATTAACGGTAAGTCCTTGGGTGAATTAGCAGTTCTCAGAGAGATGGAGCATTTGGCAGGCAAGCAATTAACAATTGAGATCGTCACGGACGAATATCTCACCGTCAGGGAGTCCCTGTACGTGCTACATCCGGACTGGGTCGAACCGTGGCCGAAGGACTTCGACGGGACAGTGACATCGGCGTATTCGTCGACTGCCGATATAGTCATACCAGCGCGAGAAAACATCCTGCGAGAGGCTGACAGGATCGTGAACGGGGATAGACAGGCCGACTACAGCGACCCTGTGGAGAACTTCAAGCACATTGCCGCCATTGCCTCCGCGATCCGGAAAAAGGAGCTGACCGCTGAGGATTGCGCCGTCGTACTGATGGCGGTGAAACTGGCGCGTGAGAACTTCAAGCACAAGAGAGACAACCTGGTGGATCTGGCCGGCTACACGGAGATCCTTCACAGAATCAAGGAGGCAGGAATATGAATACGACTAGCATTATACTGGTACTTATTGCGGTGGTTGTCTACACACCGATATTGATTTCTGTCGGGTACCGTGCAGGCTATCTGAAGGCTCTTGAAAAAGCCGAAAAGATAATCGACGATATAGGCAGGGACATGCTGCGAAAAAAGGCCCTGAAAGCGGGAGGTCCTGTTAAAATAAAGGAAGACAGGTTCACCCCGATCAGGGTGGGCGGCGCGTATCTTACGCATAGATCGGAGGCCATGAATTCGGTCGGGTATTCAAGAGATGTGATACTCAAACAGATATCCGAGCAGCTTGAAAGAATTGTCTACTGGCGCGAACACAGATCAACAGACCAGGTACGATACACCGGCGAACTGTACGTTATGCCGAAGGAGTATGCCGAGAGTACCATCCTTGGAAATAGCGATAATTCAAAAAATCATTAAAACATACGATATATGAGACTTAAAAATAGTATAGGTTATTCCCTGCTGATTTTGGTCGGGCTGGCAGTAGTCATGCTGGGCGTTGCCGAGTTCGGGTGGAAAACGGCGATTTTAAGCGTGTCGATAGCTGTCACGCTGTTTGGGTTGCTCGTTTTAGGTGTAAAACTAATAAACAAGAATTGATATGAGACTTAAAAAATACACTCCCGACACGGTCGGGAAGCAGAAAAGAGGAGAGGCGTTCGTAAAAATGGCCCTTAACGGGGTGATATCGTTCTCGGCGCAGGCGACCGAAATGATCGGTCTTGAAAAGGAAGGAAGGATCGAATTCTGCCGGGATGAGGACAGGCCGCACGAATGGCATGTCCACGTCACGAAGGGCGACGGCTTCAGGGTGTGGCGGAACGGGCGATCGAAGCAGCTGAATGTCAACAGCGCCGGAATGGTCCGGGAGATATTCTCGGATATCGACATGCTGGAGACGAGGGCGACGTTCATGATCAGCGCTTACCCGGTCGAGCTGAACGGTGAAAAGTTCTGGAGAATAATTACGGACAACAATCTCAAGACGGGGGTATGAAGGCAAAGAAGGTATCAAAATTAGAAGATTACGATGGTTTTGTAGAGAAGTTCAAACCCAAGAAAACAACAGACGACTGTTACACTCCGGAGGAGGTGTACGGCATAATTATAGATTATGTTCGCAATATATGCGATATAGAGGACCGGAAAATAGTACGGCCGTTTTATCCCGGCGGAGACTATGAAAACTTCGAGTATCCGGCAGGCTGTGTCGTGATTGATAACCCTCCCTTTTCCATTTTTTCGAAGATCATAGGTTTCTATCTCGATAGGTTCATTGATTTTTTTCTGTTCGGGCCTCATCTTACTTTGTTCGGCTCCGGATACCAAGACTACACTGCAATCGTGTGCGGGGCGGACATCGAATATGAGAATGGCGCTATTGTTAAAACCTCTTTTGCGACTAATATGCTGGGTTCTCTTAAGGTTGTTAGTTCCCCGGATCTGTACATCAAACTGAAGTCTATCAGGGAATCGAAAAAGAGCAACCTCCCAAAATATGAGTATCCGAACAACGTGTTAACCGTCTCCTCGGTTTGGGCATTGACGGCCAAAGGCATACCCTTCAAAGTCGACAGGAGGGATACGGCTTTCTGCAGGAGTCTGGATTCTCAGAGATCGCACAAAAAGGCAATTTTCGGGGCCGGATTTCTGCTATCGGAAAAGGCAGCGGCGGAAAAGGCAGCGGCGGAAAAGGCAGCGGCGGAAAAGGCAGCGGCGGAAAAGGAAAATGTAATAATCTGGGAGTTGTCCGAGAGGGAGAAAATGATAATTGACAAACTGGGATAAAAATGACTAAAGTATACACGGTCACCGGCGCTACCCTCTACTTCGAGAGCGGCAGACGCAGGAACATACATTTCACGGCCATCGTCTGCGATCTGGCCGGATTCAGGGAAAAGATAAGGAAAAGACACGGAGCCGCAATCGTGTGGCTCAAATTCGAGGAACGGGATGAAGATAACACATGACGGAAGCCTCCCTATCTCCACGGGGGCGTCGAGGAAGGAAATTCACTGGAAGAACAGGGAGGTGCTGTGGTCGGAGCTGCTGGGCAAGCTCTCGAAGACCACGCGGACGCACGAGACGTTCGCGGAGTACATGAAGGCGGGCAAGACGCGGCAGGACGAGATCAAGGACGTGGGAGGCTTCGTGGGCGGAACGCTGGCGGGTGGAAGACGCAAGGCCGGAAACGTGCTGGAGCGGTCCATCCTCTCCCTCGATGCCGACTTCTCGAAGGGCGGCCTGTGGGACACATTCACGCTGATGTACGACTGCGCGGCGTGCGTGTACTCGACACACAAGCACACCCCGGAGAAGAACAGGCTGAGGCTTGTAATTCCTCTCTCCCGCCCCGTGCAGCGTGACGAATACGAGGCGATCGGCAGACGCGTTGCCGGTGCCGTAGGCATCGACGACTTCGACGACACGACGTTCGAGGCGGAGCGGCTGATGTACTGGCCTTCCACCGCGAAGGATGCCGAGTTCGTGTTCGAGCATCAGGACGGCGAGTGGCTCGACCCCGATACCGTGCTGGCGGAGTACGCCGACTGGCGGGACTCGTCCGGCTGGCCGGTCAGCTCCCGGGTATTGCATGTGATCTCACGCGAGATCAAAAAAGCGGAGGATCCGACGGCGAAGACCGGCATCGTCGGGGCGTTTTGCCGCTCCTACGACATCCACGAGGCGATCGGGTCCCTCCTGCCCGACTATTACGAGAAGTGCGACAATGAAGACAACAGGTACTCGTACAGGCACGGCAGCACGGTCGGAGGACTTGTCACCTACGAGGACAAGTGGGCATTTTCCCACCACGGCACCGACCCGGCATCCGGGAAGCTGTGCAACGCCTTCGACCTGGTCAGGATCCACCTGTTCGGCCTGAAGGACGACGACGCGGATCCGCGCACGAACATCACGAAGCTGCCATCCTTCCAGGCGATGATGGACTTCGCGGCCACGGACGAGAGGGTTAGAAAGCAGGTGTTCGAGGAGAAGATGCAGTCGGCGCTCGAGGACTTTGCAGAAGAGGACGCGGAGGAAGTGGAAGCCGGGGAATGGGCGGAGAAGCTGGAGTACGACCGCAAGGGAGTGCTGCTCTCCACCCCGGAGAACGTGCGCCTGATCATGGAGAACGATCCGAACCTGAAGGGGATATTCGGCAACGACCTGCTCTCGAAGCGCATCGCCATATTTCGCCGGCCGTTCTGGCGCAAGAAGGAGGACAAAGATCCGTTCTGGAACGACACGGACGACGCGGAGCTGAGGCTGTACCTCAGCGGAAAGCGGTACGGCATCAAGGGAAAGGATCTCATCACGGACGTGTTCAAGTCGGTGAGCGCGAAGCATTCATTCCACCCTATCCGGGACTACCTGAACGCCCTTGCCTGGGACGGCGAGAAGAGGCTGGAAACGCTGTTCATCGACGCATTGGGCATAGAGGACAGCGAGTACTCGAGAGCCGTCACGAAGGCCATGTTCGTGGCCGGAGTGCAGCGCGTGATGGAGCCCGGATCCTACATGGACTACACGATGGTCTTCATCGGCGAGGAGGGGATCGGCAAGAGCAAACTGTTGGACCGGCTCTCCAGGGATACACGATGGTTCGTCGACAGCTGCCCGATCACGGGTAAGGAGGCATATGAGAACATCCGGGGCAAGTGGATCGTGGAGATCGCCGAGCTCGTTGGACTTCGCAAGAGCGGCACCGACGAGGCGAAGAACTTCCTGTCAAAGCGTTCCGACTTCTACCGCGCGGCATACGACCGTTATCCGCAGGACCAGCCAAGGCAGTGTATCTTCTTCGGTTCGGGCAACAATCTTAACTTCCTGCAAGGGATCGGCGGGGATCGCAGGTTCTGGCCTTGTGAAGTCAACAAGGAGAGAAGGATCCGGGACTGGGAGGAATACACGGAGGAGGAACTGGACCAGGTCTGGGCGGAAGCAAAGCACTACTACGAGGCCGGAGCGCGTCCGTACCTGTCCGACAGGCTTGAGAAGATCGCAAGGCAGAAGCAACGGGATCACATGGAGATCGACGCCTGGGAGGACGATATCGACGAGTTCCTGGGCCGGCCGGTGCCTGCGAACTGGGAAACCCTGCCTCCATCGGCGACGGACTTTTTCGAAGACGTGGACGACGAGAACGCGGTTCTCCGGGACAGCGTGACGATCCGGGAGATCTGGGAGGGGGCGTTCGGCGAGAGGAAGCCGATCGACTACGCGAGCCAGAACCGGATCAAGAAAATAATGGACCGGAAGAAAGACTGGGAGTATAAGGTACATCGTAGAGGGGTGAGAATCATTAAGGGATTCGTTAAAAAATGAAAAAAATAATGTTACCCGAGAGGGGTAACACGCGGTAACATTTTAAAAAAAGTTGTTACTCCTGTTACCCCAATGTTACCCCTGTGAGGTAACACTTATTTTACTGATTTATAATACTTTAAATACAAATGTTACCCTGTTACCCCAAAAATGGTATATAAACTAAAATAATGCAATTAGCATAGGTATATATATAAACGCATATGCTAAATACATGCTAAACGCGTATTACGCATATAAGAGACCTACTTGGGGTAACAAGGTAACATTAATTTTAAGGTTCACAAATTTTAAGAAAATGGGCGAAAAGCAGATAGAGAAAAAATTGAGAGTCGAAATTGGAAAGCTGGGAGGAATTGCCATAAAACTGCAGTCGCAATATTACACGGGTTTGCCCGACCGCATGATCCTGATGCCCGGTGGGAGGATCCGGTTCGCGGAGATCAAGACGACTGGGAAGAAGCCGACGCCGAGGCAGAAGATAGTTCACCAGGAACTCAGGGGTCTGGGATTTCGGGTCGACGTGATCGACGACGAGGCAGGACTACAGAAATTTCTGGAGGAACTGGAATGTTGAGCGAAAAGAACCTGCATAACTACCAAAAGCAGGCGATCCAACATATTTTCGACCACCCCGGATGTGCTTTGTTTTTAGACCTCGGACTCGGCAAGACGATCACCACGCTGACCGCGATAGACGGGCTGATGTACGACAGCTACGAGATCGGCAAGGTACTTGTTATTGCACCGAAGCGTGTCGCGGAGGACACCTGGATGAACGAAGTGAAAAACTGGGAACACGTGAAGCATCTCAGACTCTCCCTGGTACTGGGCACGGAGAAGCAGCGGAAGGAAGCGCTTCACCGCGCCGCCGACATCTACGTGATCAACCGGGAGAACGTGGCATGGCTGGTGTCTATGTACGGATCCGCCTTTCCCTTCGACATGGTCGTGATCGACGAGCTGTCCAGCTTCAAGAACCACGCCTCCCAGCGATTCAAGGCGCTGAGGATGGTGCGGACGAAGGTTAAGCGCGTCGTCGGGCTGACCGGAACGCCATCACCGAACGGTTTGATCGACCTCTGGAGCCAGCTGTACCTGCTTGACATGGGCGAACGGCTTGGAAGGTCCATCGGAAGCTACAGGAACAAGTACTTCAGACCGGGAAGATCAAACGGGTACGTGGTGTACGAGTACAAGGCCAACACCGGCAGCGAGCAGGAGATTTACGACAAAATCTCGGATATCTGCATCTCGATGAAGGCGGAGGATTATCTCGAGCTCCCGGACAAGATCGTCCGTGATATCCCGGTGCACCTGTCCGCGGAAGCGCAGCGGAAGTACGACGAATTCGAGAAGGAGCAGGTACTGCAGCTGCAGGACACGGAGATAACGGCGGTGAACGCCGCGGCACTGACTAACAAGCTGCTGCAGTATGCCAGCGGTGCCGTCTATGACGGTGACCGGAACGTCCATCACGTCCACGACGAGAAGCTGGATATGCTGGAGGAGATCGTCGAGGCGGCGAACAGTCCCGTGCTAATCTTCTACAATTACAAGCATGAATTGAGCAGGATGATGAAGAGACTGAAGGCATACAACCCCCGGCAGCTTGACACCGGTCAAGACATCGAGGACTGGAACAAGGGAGAGATCGAGGTCCTTCTCGCCCACCCCGCCAGTGCCGGACATGGTTTGAATCTCCAGCGCGGGGGCAATAACATCGTTTGGTTCTCCACCCCCTGGAGCCTCGAGCTGTACCTGCAGGCGAATGCGAGACTTCACAGGCAAGGACAGACCAGGCCCGTGATGATCTTCCGGCTGGTGGCACACAACACGCACGACCAGCGGGTAATACAGGCGATAGAGAACAAGAATACGGGGCAGGAGGCGCTGATGCAGGCAACCAAAGCCCTGATAGACAAATATAAAATAACATGAAGAAAGTGTATTGCCCTGTCAGGATAGGGCTTGATACGGACATGCAAGTCCAGGAGCTGTCAGAGATGCTGGGTGTGAGCAGATCGGAGATAATCCGCGTATTGCTTAAAAATTCAATAAACCAACTACAGGATGAAAATGGAAACTGGAAGCTATCCGGGAAAGTTCACCAACTCGCGCAAGCTGAGACTGAAAGCAAGCAGGCGTATAATGATTATACTTAGGGATAACTGGGACGGACTGGTGAATAACCTGACCGAAAGCAGGGTCTGTTATCGAGGCATATCTAAGGAGGATATACTACTCGACACGTTCGAGCACGTGGTAAGAGATCCTGCCCTGCGGGATGCCCCGGACAACCAGGTTCTCGATGCGTTCAACAGGGAGTTCAGGCAGCTTTACTACCGTGCTGTCAAGAGTGCGAAAGCGGAAAGGAGGTCATGCAATGCCAACGATATACAGGCCGAAGAAGAACAGTAGTTCCAGGGATCTGGACCGTCAGCGGCGCGAGAGGATGAAGATCTACAACTCGCAGCGCTGGCGTGATCTCAGGGCGTGGAAGATGGTTTGTAATCCGCTGTGCGAGAAATGCGAGAGAAAAGGCAAGGTAACTCCGGCGGATGACGTGCACCATGTGATATCATTCATGTCTACCGATGATCCTGTCGAACGACTTCGGCTTGCGCTTGACTTCGATAACCTCATGAGCCTGTGTGATTGGTGCCATGCGGAGGAACATGCAGGAGATAGGAAGTGATATCGTTTTTTGTGGTTAATTATAAAAAGATTCAATGGAAAAAATATATAACGGAATTACGTGCAAGTATAAATGCAATCCGGAAGAGACCAATGTGATATACATGTTAGCCTTTCCAAACAATAAGAAATACATAGGCCAGACTGTACAATCGCTTCAAATAAGGATGAGACAGCACTGCAGCGATGCAACCATAGACGGGAGACAGTGGAATGTATTAAAATGCAGGGCAATGAGAAAATATAAATTCTTTGAGGTGTCCGTCATCGATAAGTGCGGCAGTGTAGATGAACTGAACAGGAGAGAAAGCGAGGTAATAGACGAGTATCTAGATAAAGGAGAGGCACTTTACAACGTTGCGAGCGGAGGACTGAATAACTGTGAGTACTTCGGAAAGTCGTGTGTGATAACCGATTTGAACTTCAATAAACTGAAACAATTCGAAAAAGTGAAGGAAGCAAGGGAGTGGATCGGATCATCCGGTCAGGTAAGTAAGTATGGAAAAAGATATATAAAAATATCGGGTAAATATTATTTATTTCACAGAGAAGATTATTTGAACAGATTACCAGTCGAGCATAGAAAAAGTAGAGAAGAACTAAGAATAGCACAGGAAGAGGATACGTCCCCAAAAGTTTTACAAATAAAATATAACCATGAGTTAATCAGTTCTATGTCTCTTCGTGTAGCTAAGCTGGTGTATGGTAAAGGGGTAGAAAGCGCAGTGCATAGCAAAACAAAACGTATGTATGGATACTATTGGATGCTTGAGGAAAAATATAATGATTTGATTAAGAGTGGCACTAATATTGAGTCGGTAATTTCAGGCATGGATTACATACTAAAAGTAGACAATAACGAAGAAATTATAGGAGAATATTACACAGTGAAAGATGCAGCTAAACAAAATAGAATAAGCTGCAAGAAAGTGAGACGATCACTATACTCCGGACATGCAACTTCAGAAGGATATGTTTTCAGGCTCTATTCTGAATATGTTAGCAGAGGTCTGTCTTTTAAGTTCGACAAACATGCGAAAAAGATTCCATCCGGGAAAGCCACACAAGTGATTGAAACGTTACCAGACGGCAGTAAGATTTATTATCAGTCAATCAAACAATATGCGGCTGCTTATGGAATCAGTTACAGAACAGGTTATGAAGCAGTGGTTAGAGGTAGTCGATACGGGAGCAATATACAAATATTGACAAAATGATAGTTGTATAGGGGGAACCCCCTAAAATTTGAGCGAATCGAGTGTCTGAAACCCCCACAAAATCGAGCCGCCACGCACGGCATTTTTTCAAAAATCCATTTTTAGTTAAAAAGTA
>ENA-UOOE01000521-UOOE01000521.1-fermentation-metagenome-genome-assembly--contig:-NODE-521-length-37827-cov-7.079424_pt1 | contig 37827 bp, 45 predicted proteins | sample MGYA00245776_ERZ724021 | MGnify/ENA primary metagenome ERZ724021 (study PRJEB28704, sample SAMN03018321) | fermentation metagenome | biome: anthropogenic terrestrial biome; feature: soil; material... | reverse complement strand
AAAACTCTAAAGAGAAAGCGATTCACTTTAAATCAAAAATTTAAGTTCTCTGCTTTTCCCACTAAGTAAGATTCATTGATACCTTTTAAATGAACCCATATTATACTAGGAAAATGTTCTGTATAAATCTAAGTTTGGCTTAGAATACCTTCATTATGGTTTTATATTACCATAAGCATTTCCATTGTAAAATATATCAATGATATATTTACGAAAATAAAATTTATCCGATTGCTACCATTGCTAACACCCCCATCGCACTCTGTGAAAGCGACTATCACCAAATCAAAGATTTGGGATATCTGCTTTTCTTCAAAGTGGGGGATAAGCACTGCTACGCGCCTGGATAAGTTCTTCTAAGGTTCAGATGGAGAAAAGGTATTCCTTATAAGCAAACTCCACCTGAGCCTAAGAATCACTTGATATTTTCTGATAATAATAAGATAGTCCGCTGATGTCTATTATTATAAAAAACACCACGGACTATCTTTTAATTATGATATTAATCTCTTTTAGTGTTTAGCTATTTAAATAAAATTACAGGCTTAGTGTTCACAATGATGATTACAAACATCACTTTTATCTTCTACTTTTCCGTCAATATAACTTTGAACAACATCTCTGTATTCACCTGATGCCCCTTTTATTACTTTAAGACCGCACTGCTGTAATCCAATTAAAGCTCCTCCACCTATACCACCAGTTATTACTAAGTCAACATTATGTTTTACTAGTAAATTTGCCAGTCCCTCATGTTGATGAGCTAATTCAGTTGTAGGTATTTCTTCAACATTTCCAATTTTATTGTTTTCAACAGTTACAATTACAAAACTCTGACTCATTCCAAAATGCTGGTTAACCATATTCCCATCATTAGGTAATGCTATTTTCATAAAATTTCCCTCCATGTTTTGTCATATGCTGCTTTCATTATAACATTTTTAATCTTATTTGCAACACTTATAAAATAGTTTTCCCTTAGTTAACCACTATTATCGTTCTTTATATTTCTACACCACTTTTTACAAAATTTCGCTTTTTTATTACATACAACTTGTCCTGAACCACAATCAGGACAAGCGTATCTATTCTGTTCATATTCTATTTCATATACATTGCCGCAATTTAAGCATTTAAATTTGCAGTAGTTTGTTGTATAGTTTCCACCACTTATTCTTATAGCATTTCCTTGTGTTAAAGCTACAACGACTTTTTTTCTGGCACTATCTATGATATTTTGGAAGGTTTGCCTTGATACTTGCATTCTTTTTGCGCACTCTTCTTGATTTAATTCTTCAATATCTTTTAACCTCATTGCCTCAAGTTCTTCTACCTTTAAAACAATTTCCTCAATCTCACACTTACGCTTTCCCCAGGGTACAAAATAAGTACTTTCCGGAAAAAACTCTACTCTTCTAAATTTTGTTGGTCTTGGCATTTTAACCCCTCCCTGCACTTACTACATAGTCCTATAAACATGATATTTAAATCGTATATTTCTAAGTCATTTTCTGCTTCTACTTTTTTATTTAACCTTAGATACTCAAAGTTTAAACTTTCACTATCTATATCAATTATACTATTACAATTAAAACATTTAAAATGCATATGAAGGGGTTTTTTACTAAATATTTTCATTTCATAATAACTTATTCCATTGACGTTTATTTCTTTTACTATCCCTAATTCATTAAATACTTTTAAAGTTCTATACACCGTAGCAGATCCTATGTGTTTTTCTTTTACTTTTTCATATATCTCTTTTACATTTAAATGTGTCTTACTATCTAAGATAACTTCCAATATTGTTCTTCTGCTTGCAGTAAATTTATATCCGCTCTTTTTTAGGATTTTTTTAAAAGGCGTTAAACCATTATTCATAAAATCATCCTTTAAATCTATTCGTTACAATGTCCTTCATATTCATGTTCCTCACAAATGCTTCCTGTTGACTTTAATTCACCCTTTATATATTTTTGTACCATATCATCACATAAACCTTGTGCGCCAACTATGACCTCAATTCCATTTTCATTAAATAACTGTTGTGCTGTTTGCCCCATACCACCTGCAATAATTACATTTACATTTAAACCTTTCAAAAACACTGGAAGATATCCTGGTCTATGTCCTGGATTTGCAGTAAATTGTCCCTGGGATGACTTTCCATTCTCTACATCATATATTGTAAAACCCTCACAATGTCCAAAATGTTGACTTACATACTTTCCATCACTTGCAATTGCTATTTTCATTTAAATTTCCTCCTTATATTTTAATTAACAATTTATAATTTTTATTAATTTATACATAATATTAAAGATTTAAATAAACTTTTTTATAGTGTGCCACATATCCTCAATGGCTTTTTCTGCTATACTTTCCTTATAAAAAGTTATAGGTTTTAATTCATTTATGGACTTCATAACAGTATCGTCATAAGGAATTTTTCCCACTAATTCCAAACCTTTCTTCGAAACAAAACTTTCTATTTTTCTAGTCATCTCTTCATTTATGTCATATTTGTTTATACATACCATAATAAAAATCTCAAAATGTTCACATAAATTTACCACTCTGATTAAATCTTCAAGGCCTGATTTTGTAGGCTCTGTAACAATTAATACTGCATCACTGCCTGATATAGAAGATATTACAGAGCATCCAATACCAGGTGATCCATCTACTATAGTTAACTTATCATCACAATTGAACTTTCTTCCGTTTTTTCTTAAATAGTTTACTAATTTTCCTGATCCATCACCGCCTATTTTCATTTCTGCTCTTGAAATTATTCCTTTATCTAGCTCAGTAATAAAAGTATTTGCTATATTTTGATCTTTTAATTCTATAGCATTATTTGGACATACTAATGTACATGCCCCGCAGCCTTCACACTCAAACAAATTTACTTTAAAGTCTGTTATAGCTTGAAATTTACATACAGTCTCACATTTTCCACATTTTTTGCACATAGATTCATTTATAGAAGCTTTTTTTCCACCTATGAAACCTTTTTTTTCTATATCTTTTCCTTTATAAAATAGATAAAGATTTGGTGCATCTACATCGCAATCTATTCTTATTACATCTTTTGCAATTTCAGCTAATGCTGTTGCAATAGTAGTTTTTCCTGTGCCACCTTTTCCACTTATAACTACTAATTCCAAGCTAACACCTCCTTTATCTTTTGTGAGAGTTTATCAAATATTATTTTGTGATGTAAATCATCATATAATATTTTTCCTTTAGAATAAAGTATTGCTGTATTCTTACTATAGTCAATAGTACCTACAAGCATAATTTTTTCTTCTTTGCAGTATCTTTTAATTATATTGTCTTTTTTATCGTCTTTATTTATAACTATGCCAAAAGGTATGTTATGCATTTTTACAAGTTCTACAGCCATTTTCAAATCATGAAGTCCAAACTCTGAAGGTTCCGTAACAAGTATTGCAGCATCAGTATATTTTAAAGCATTTATTACATTACAAGAAGTTCCAGGTGGACAATCAATTAAGTTAACTTCTCCTGACAAATTCTCAAGTAACTCTTTAATAACAGGTACTGCCATGGGTTCACTTATATTTAAAATTCCTCTACTGCATTTTATATATCTTGATGTACCTTTTTCAATTTTCCCTATTTCTCTTTTACCATAGGTTACAGCATTGTATTTACATACAATTTCACAAGCACCGCAGCTATGACACAACTTTTGAAAAAGGATAAGATCATCCCTCACTTTTGCAAGGGCATTAAATTGACATATATTTGCACAAGCACCACAGGCAGTACATTTATGATCGTCTATTATTGGATATTCTACTTTGACCGATTCTACTACATCTACTTTAGGTTTTAAGAATAGAAACCCATTTGGCTCTTCTACATCACAATCTACATAGTTTGCCTTTAAAGCAAGCGCAAGATTAGTAGATACTGTAGTTTTTCCCGTTCCTCCCTTTCCACTAAGTACTGCTATATTCACTATACACTCATCTCCAACTTGATAAATTCTTTAATGGTGTGCTGGGCCTAAAGTTTTTATTTCTTCAAGTTCATTATTTTTATACTTATGAAGAGCGGAGTTTATATCTATACTACTGCACTTATAAGCTTTGATTCCTGATTTTTGAACAAGCTCAAATGCATTAGGGCCAAGACTTCCTGTAATAATAGCATTTACTTTTTCATCTATTAATTGATTAGATGCAGCAATACCTGCTCCTCCACTTGAACTTTGACCTTTGTTTTCTATGATTTTAACTTTCCCACTTTCAGTGTCATGAATTTGAAAATATTTACACCTTCCAAATCTAGTATCAAGTAAATCTTCAGCATTTTTTCCTGATGACGAAATTGCTATTTTCATCACTATCCCTCCAAATCTTGAATTATATTTTTTACTATAGATATGAATTATTTTCTAAAACAAACTCATACCTTAGTTATATTATTGGCATTTGCTATTTTTATATTACTACTAATATAAGTTATTGTCAAATGCCAATAACTTATATTCTCATTGATTATCTTTATGTTAGTAATGTTACAAAAAGTGCCTATGTGATAAATATACTAGTTGTTGTAATATATTAGTTGAATAATTTATGTCAATTTTTAGTAAATATTTAAATTAACAAAACGAAAATGTTTTTATGAAAAAATCTATTGAAAATATTAAAAAGAATTCATAAATTGCAATTACTATATACAATACCGAAACATTGGAAGGATATCAATTGAAAGGTATAGCAGCATATTCAACAGAATATGTTTAAAAAATCTACCCGTAACTACAAAAACTGTTACGGGTAGATTTGAGTACTTTATAATTCACTTATAAATATTTATCTTTATTTTTTCCTATCTGTAGTTTTTATTTTTCTAAACTCTTTATTATGTTTTCAACAATAGGATTAAAAACTTTTTCAAGGTGTTTATCTTCATCTTTATATGTAGGATCTGATAAATTACCTACACTATCTAAAACAGGAATTTCTCCTAACAGTTTTAAATTCATTTCTTCCAAAAACTTAGTCGTACTTTCTCCATTAAAGAGTTTTATTTTTTTGCCACAATCTGGGCAAGTTATGTAACTCATATTTTCAATAACACCTAAAACATCAACATTAACTGCCCTTACCATCTTTACAGCCTTTGAAACTATCATTGAAACTAAATCCTGTGGAACAGATACCATAACTATTCCATTTATAGGAATAGTATGCATAACTGTGAGTGCAACATCACTTGTTCCTGGAGGCATATCAATAACTAAATAATCAAGCTCTCCCCATAGTACATCCATCCAAAATTCTTTAACCACATTTCCAATTATAGGTCCTCTCCAAATAACAGGGTCGTTTTCATTTTCCAATAATAAATTTAAAGACATAACCTTTATACCATCATTCGTATCTACAGGATGCATTAGTTCTTCTTCTTCATCAGAAACAACTTTTACATCTTTCAAACCAACAAGCCTTGGTATACTTGGTCCTGTTATATCTGCATCTAAAATACCTGTTTTATATCCAAGTTCTTTTAAACGCTTTGCAATAAGAACTGAAATTGAAGATTTTCCTACCCCCCCTTTACCACTCATAACACCAATTATTTTTTTTACATTATTCAAAGGATTATTTTCAATCATACATTCTTTTTTATCCTTGGTACACCCTTTATTTGATGGGCATGAATTACATTCTGACATGATATCATCTCCTAAACTTATAATTAATATTTGCTATTTATATAATAACTCCATTCATAATTATTATCAAATGCCAATTATAATAATTATTATTTGAGGTTTCAGCTATTTAAGAAATCCTTTTAATATAGTATCTTCTGCTTCTTTTTCCGAAAGTCCTAAAGACATTAGCTTTATAAGTTGATCACTCGCAATTTTTCCTATAGCAGCTTCATGTATAAGTTGTGAGTCTGAATGAAATGCTGATATTTTAGGTATAGATTGTACCCTTGCTTCATCCATTATTATGGAATCACATTGAATATGACCCCTGCATCTCTCATACCCAGACATATTTAAATGAAATAGTTGTTTTGACTCATCTCGTGCTACAGAACGAGAAATTATTCGTGCAGAAGAATCTCTTCCTACCATTTCCACATTTATCTTCGACTCTGCGTCTTGATTTTTGTATGTAAGAAGTCTCTCTGATACTATAACTCTAGCATTTTTATGAAGTTTTATTTCTGTATCCCTCTTAGTACTGGTTACTCCTTTTATTTGGACTAGCTCTAATTCAGCATATCCCCCTTCTTCAACTTCTATTATTGTTTTAGGATTCAATACTCTTTCACCATTCCCACTGCCTTCTCCAAAATGTCTCTCTACATATTTTATGCGAGCACCTTTCCTTACAAAAAATTCATGGACTCCATCATGTTGAGATTTTTTATCACCTGGATTATGTATGCCGCAACCTGCCACTATAAGTACATCTGAACCCTCACCAATTTCAAAAGTATTATACACAGCATCATTTAACCCTTCTTGTGTTAAAATTACAGGTATATGTACACTCTCACCTTTAGTACCGGGTTTTACTATTATGTCCATACCAGGCTTATCTTTTTTTGTAACTATATCTATATTGGCTGTAGTATTTCTTGCAGCCTTTTCTCCATTCTTTCTTATATTATAAGCACCAATTGGCAATTCATGAAGTCCTGACATTTGCCTTAACATACTTTTATCCAATTCATCCAACATCTAAAAAGTACCTCCTTTTTGACAAATATCGCCACATCTACAATTATCATTCTTTTTTATTTTATCAAGTACACTTTCTTTTGATGCTATCTCTTTAATTCTACCATCTGCAAGTATGATAACTTTATCTGCTAAATTTAAAATTCTCTCTTGGTGAGATATTATAATTATAGTCGTTTCTTTATTTTTATTCATATCTTCAAAAGTTTCAACTAATTTGTTAAAACTCCATAAATCTATTCCTGCTTCAGGCTCATCAAACAATGCAACTTTGAGGTTTCTGGCAAGTATAGTTGCTATTTCTATTCTCTTAAGCTCACCGCCGGAAAGGCTTGAATCAACATCCCTATTTATATAATCTTGAGCACAAAGTCCCACATCCTGAAGTAATTTACACGTATTTACCTTATTATCTCCTGCCGCCAGGTTTAGCAATTCATTTACTTTTATACCTTTAAATCTTGCCGGCTGTTGAAATGCAAAACCTATACCTTTTTTAGCTCTCTCGGTAATATCTAAATCTGCGATATTTTCTCCATCTAATAATATATTTCCAGAAGAAGCTTTATATATTCCCATTATTGTTTTGGCTAAAGATGATTTACCACCACCATTTGGACCAGTAATTACATATATTTTATTCTTTTTAAACTTTAAGTTTATATCTTTTAAAATATTAATTTTTTCATTATCATTTTCTATTTCAAGACATAAATTTTTTAATTCTAACATCTATCTAATCCTCCTTATTATATTAAAATTATTTTACATTCCTGTCTAATAAATTGTTTGTATCATTCTTAATAGTATTCTTATTAGATAAATACTATTTATAATTAATGGTGATGGCGACTACAATATTTATTTTTTTCCTCACTTTATTTATATTTAATCTTCTTTATTACTTTGAACATTGAATTATTAAATGCCTTTTAATCAATTTTTTAAGGAGCTGTTATACTAATTTCTTAATCCAACAGCTCCTTTTAAGTTTTATTTTGGGCATATGTCAATAACCATATCATAAATTAAAGAAGTTCAATTTTAGAAAAATCAATATCTCCATTATCTTTAATTATTTCTCTATAAGCATGAACATATTCAATTTTTCCTGCAAACATTTCATGTGAACCAGTAACTATAGAATTCTCTACCTTGCACTCTATGTTCACCGGGCAATCTGCTAATAAAGGAGCGTTTACCTTTATTCCTTCGTTAATTTTAATATTAAGTTTTGAAAATTTATCTTCATCTCTACCACTATGGCTGCCTAAATAATCAAACATTTCTTTTTGTTCTTTTGTAACAATATTTACTACAAAAACACCTGTCTCCTTTATTATTTTATATGAATATCTAGAGGGAACAATACCTACCATAATCATTGGTGGATCATAACTACAGTTACAACAGTATGCTACTGCCAATGCATTATTTTTACCATTTGCATCCCTACAAGAAACTAATATTTTAGGCATTGGTTGAAGACATGACTTCATATTTCCCTGAATTTTTTCCATAATAATATTCCTCCATTTTGCATTTGCTATTTTCATAATACATCCATACAAAGTTACTGTCAAATGCCAATATAAAAGTACTTAAGTATTATATTCTTTATCATTTATAGATAATATATCAAGACGAAACTTATTAATTTCTACAAAAGTGAAATATGTTCAAAAAATTATCCTCCACAAGTAGGTGAATTTGAATATTCAAAACTAAAAGTACATGTATCTAAAGCCCTTGCATTACGCATAGGTTTTTTATAGTTCAAATAATTTTATATAATAAATATTATATTGTTGACAAAAAATATAATAGAATATATTCTTAATATATACCCCACCCGGGGTATAGGGAGTAATTTCTCTAATATGGAAAGAAAGGGGTACTATTATGATAACTAAGACTTTGAAAATAGAAGGAATGACCTGTGCAGTTTGTGCAAAAACTGTAGAAAAAACTTGTAAAAAACTAGAAGGAGTTGTAGAGGCAAACATTAATTTAGCCACTGAAAGGCTAAATATAAGTTTTGATCCTTCAAAGGTTAATATTTCAAATATAAAAAAAGCAATAGAGAAGGCCGGCTATAAAGCCATAGGACTGGAAACCAAAGTAGATATAGATAAAGAAAAAGAGATGAAACTCTTATGGAAAAAATTTGTGTTTTCTGCAATATTTACAGTACCACTACTTTATATATCCATGGGTCATATGCTTGGATTTCCCCTTCCAAATTTTATTAATCCAAATATAAATGCCATGGCATTTGCAACATCGCAATTATTACTTGTTTTACCTGTTATAATTTTGGGAAACAGATTTTATACAGTAGGATTTAAATCACTTTTAAGAAGAAGCCCTAACATGGATTCGCTTATTGCAATGGGTACCTCTGCAGCAGTCCTTTACGGAATATTTGCCACAGTGAATATTTTTAATGGTCACCATGAATATGCTCATCATTTATATTTCGAGTCAGCAGCTGTTATTATCACTTTAATAACTCTCGGAAAATATTTAGAATCCGTTTCAAAGGGTAAAACTTCAGAAGCTATAAAAAAACTTATAGGACTTGCACCTAAAACAGCTATGATTGTAAGAGACAATAAAGAAATAAAAATTCCTATTGAAGAAGTAGAAGTTGGAAATATAATAATAGTCAAGCCTGGAGAAAAGATGCCTGTAGATGGAGAAGTAGTAGAAGGATTTACTTCAGTAGATGAATCAATGCTTACAGGCGAAAGTATACCAGTTGAAAAAAGTATTGGAGATAACATTATTGGGGCAAGCATTAACAAAAATGGTACTATAAAATATAAAGCTACTAAAATTGGCAAAGATACAGCTCTTGCACAGATTATAAAATTTGTAGAAGATGCTCAAGGATCTAAAGCCCCTATTGCAAAACTTGCAGATGTTATTTCAGGTTATTTTGTGCCAATAGTTATGTCACTAGCAGTTATTGCTGGTTTATCCTGGTACATCCTTGGAAAAGAAACAGGAATATTCTCACTTACCATATTCATTTCCGTTTTAGTAATTGCTTGTCCTTGTGCTTTAGGACTTGCAACTCCAACAGCTATTATGGTTGGTACAGGTAAAGGAGCTGAATATGGTGTTTTAATAAAAAGCGGTACAGCACTGGAAACTGCCCACAAAATAGAGTCAATAGTATTGGATAAAACTGGTACTATAACAGAAGGTAACCCAAAAGTTACAGATATAATTACTGCAGAAGGTATAGATCAAAATGATTTATTGCAATTAGCATCATCTGCTGAAAAGAGATCCGAACATCCTCTTGGAGAGGCTATCGTAAAAGGTGCTGAAGAAAAAGGTTTAAAATTAAAAAAACTTGACTTCTTTAAAGCTATTCCTGGATACGGTATTGAAGTAAAGATAGATGGTAAAGCTATTTTACTTGGAAATAGAAAACTTATGCAGGAAAGAAAAATTAATCTGGAAAATTTCAAACAAGTTTCTAATAAATTAGCAGCAGATGGTAAAACACCTATGTATATAACTATAGACGAAAAGATGGCAGGAATCATAGCTGTTGCTGATATTGTTAAAAAAAATAGTAAAAGGGCAATAGAAAATCTTCACAAAATGGGAATTAAAGTAATAATGATAACAGGCGATAATAAAAGGACTGCAGAAGCTATAGCTAAACAAGTTGGAATAGATAGAATTTTAGCAGAAGTTCTACCTCAAGACAAGGCCAGTGAAGTAAAAAAGCTTCAAGCTGAAAATAAAAAGGTTGCTATGGTTGGAGATGGTATCAATGATGCTCCAGCTCTAGCACAAGCTGATATTGGAATAGCTATAGGTTCAGGAACAGACATTGCTATAGAATCAGCAGATATAATTCTCATGAAAAGTGATTTAATGGATGTATCTACTGCTATACAGTTAAGTAAAAAAACTATAAAAAATATTAAGGAAAATCTATTTTGGGCATTTGGGTATAATAGCATAGGAATTCCTATTGCTATGGGAGTACTTCACTTATTTGGAGGACCACTGCTAAATCCCATGATAGCAGGAGCAGCTATGAGCCTTAGCTCTGTATCAGTTGTTACAAATGCTTTGAGATTAAAAAGATTTAAACCAATTAGATAAATATTTAGGCATGCATTTTTACAAGGAGGTAATAAGGATGAAAGCAGATAAGGAAAAAGTAACACGTCTTTTAAAAACTGCTAGAGGACAGCTTGATGGGCTTCTTAGAATGGTTGAAGATGATAGATATTGTATTGATATATCCAATCAACTTATGGCTACTCAGGCTATTTTACGTAATATAAACAAAGAAGTACTTCATGCCCACTTGGGAAGTTGCGTAGAAGAAGCTTTTGAAAAAGGAGACCAGCATAAAAAAATTCAAGAAATTATGGATATCATAGATAAGTTATCCAAATAGTTTCTATGTTTCAACAAAGAAACTGAAAATACACACTAGTTATTTCATCAATCTAACATATTTGCTATATCAATTTTTATTTTATAATACTAAACCAATATATATATCCATAGGAAATGAAAAATCAACTTATACTACAGATATTTTACTGTTAATTGATAAACTATAATTAAAAATATCTTTGCGCATAAGTTGATTTTTTAGTTAAAAAACCTATATTATTTTAGTGTTATCTTTTTAAATCCTCCTGTACTATCTGAAGTCCTGACTCATCTATAAAAATTTTATATAGATTCCATTTAAGAAGTTTTTCCTTATCTATCATAACTGTACCTGTTTTTCCTGTCTCGTCCACTACATTTTTTCCATTTACAGCCTTAAGCAGTGAGTAATATATAAATCAGGATCAAAAGTAGATTCTTTACCATAACTTAGCACTACAACAACTTAGCACTACAACAGGCATATTAGTTTTGGATTGCAGCTCATCTGCCGAGGATTTAAATGTTTTATCATTATAAAACTAAATAACTTCTACATGATCACCAATATTTATTCTTCCACCTTTAACTACTATACCAAACCTGCCTTCTCTACTAACTATATAAGGTCTCCCATATTCTTTGTATTCATCTTTTCCTATATAAAGTATTTTAATTATAACTTCTCCAATTCTAATTAAGCTTTCAACACCAAGGTTGTTAAGAGGAATGCCTGATATAGTAATATTTTCAGTAAATCCACCTTTCTTAACTTCCGCAATTTTATCAGAAGGAACTTTTTCCAAAGCCTCTATAGGTAATATACTTACCTGCCTATCCCAATTTCCTGCATGTGCATCTCCCTCAATACCAAATTTCTCGATAACATTAACCGAAGGGACTTGAGTTTTTTCAGTGCCTCTTTCTTCACTAATATTTAAAGAAACTACTTTCCCCATTAAACTCTACCTCCATATTTAAACTTCTATTTAATATGTTTTACATAGTATTTAAATTTATACTTTTAATATCTGCAGGATTTTCCTTAAGTTCTTGCAATGACAACTTTTTGCAATTCTCCACCACTTAACTCATCCAAAATTCCTTTACTTATTTTATACATCACTGCTACTTTTTCCAGCAAAGCCACGCCACTTTAGAAGTTACTTTTTCTTCTACAATCCCATTTATTGATCTGCTTTCCATATAATCTCTAATGGAAATTTTATCTTCTTTTGTTAAATGTTTTTTTCTTTCAAAATAAAGTAAATATTTTTTATACAATTCATCCACAGGTTCACGTTTACTCCAATTTGAATCTACATAACTTATCTTTGGATAGTAGCCCATATTCCACAATATATTAATAGCACTGTACATTTTATTTCCATATGGCTTATTATTATAAGAGCCTAATAATATTTCCGAAAGTTCGTTTTTTAAACTATCTTTTCTCTCTACAAATCCACTTAAAAAATATAAGTTTGTTCCACAATCGATCATTTTTATAAGATCTGCACAGCTATCTACTGCTGGTGTCATAGATGCAAAAACCATGTCAAATTTTTCTTTCCAACCAAACTCTTCTAAATTCAATTCCGACCATGCCTTCTTTACAAGCCTTACATTATTCCTATGCTTTGTATCTAAATTTTTTCTGGCATATTTCAGCATATTTTCAGATATATCTGTAGCAGCAATAGATTCAGATATTTCTGAAAATTTTCTAGAATAAAATCCTGTGCCGCATCCTATATCCAATACATTTTTAAATTTTTTATTTTTATCTACTTCAATAAATTCTAATATAGAGGAAAAATCCTTATTCTCTTTTTCCTCTATATCCTTTTTATTAAACTCCTCAGCTCTTTCATCCCAAAATCTTTCTTCCATATCATAAGATTTTTTTGAGCTGTCCCACAAATCAGAAAAATATTTTATATCCATCCTATTTACCATCCTCGTGTATATTCATCAAAACAATCCAAACAAAGCTTTTTTCCTTCATTTAATCTAATTTTATGTTCTGGAACACCTTCTCCACATTTATCACAAATAACTGTATTAAATAATCTTGCAGTTTTAGGCATTTCAAATTTAGGTTTTTTTATTTCAAATACTTCATCTACTGGTGATTCTAAAATATATTTTTCTTTTTCCTCTCTACTCATTTCATTCTTAAACTGTTTTAAAATTACCCTTATACTGTCTCCGTTTTCCCTGTTAAAAAATGAAAAAGCCATTTTACCAGTATCCCTATATATTAGATTACCTTTTCCTAAAGTGCATCCTGTTACAACTTGTACTGCATCAACGCCACAAGCGTCATTTTCAGTAACACATACTACTTCTTCATCAGATGAAAATTTCAAATTCATTTTCTCTACTGCTGCTTGACAGGCTTTAAAACCTATAGCAAGCCCTGGACATTCGTGTCCATGAAATTGTATGCATTTATTCCATAATTCTTTATTCAATGATACCCTCTCCTCTCAATTATTTAATTAGCAATTTTCAAGCCAAAATGTAATATATAAATTAAAAATGTATATATTATCACAAACAGAGTTCTTGGCATAAGACAAAAATACTGTTTAAAACCAAGTTTTTTTAAAAATTCTCTCCCTAGCAGCTTAAAATTATAGTTGGTGAAAAATAGGGAGTTACTTTATTATAATGATACAGAATTAGTTTCATAATGATAATGTAATATCATTATGAAACTAATTTTAAGTAAAAACATATGTACCATGAAAGGATAATTATACAATAGGTTCTATTTTACATCCTATATCAATAGGTTTTGCATAATAAACGCTAGTAGTTACAATGGCATCAATTCCTGTTTTAACATAATCCTCAATGTTTTTTTCATTAATTCCCCCAGCAGCCAATATAACCACAGATGGGTTAATATCTTTTAAAATACCTACATTTTCCCTCAACTTGTCACAAGGGACTTTATCAAATTGAATTCCATCAATACCATTTTTACAAAGTTCAACTGCATCTTCTAGTGAATCAACTTCAGCTATTACTTTTTTTTCACAAACCTTACACTTAATTTTTTTAATCATTTTAGCTAGTTCGTGAATACCTCCCAAAAAATTTAGATGCTGTTTAAAAATTAGTATAGTTTCCGATAATCCTAATCTATGAGGAAATCCTCCTCCTGAAACAACTGCTTTTATAGCTAATTCTTTAGTACCAGGTATGTTTTTCCTTGTAGTTATAACAGAAACGTCTGAATTTATATTAGCTGCCTTATCAACTAATTTTTTTGTTTTAGTAGCAATACCAGAACTGTAGTCAATAATATTTTGACAGATTTTCCATGCCATATGTAGGTCACTGGCATTTCCCATTCCTTCCAGAAATATCTCATTTTTCTTTACTAGACTGCCAGAAGGTTTTATTTTTGTCAATTCTATATTTAATTTATGGAATATTCTTGCAGCTTCTTCCGTTCCACATATCACTGCATCTTCCCTTGAAAAAAATTGTATTCTCCCTTTTTTATTGCCAATTTCTAAAACCAAAGTAGTCAAGTCAATATAAGGGACGTCTTCTTTAATAAATTTATCAATGAGTTCATCTGAAATGTACATTTAAAATATCTCCCCTTTGTTAAAATATTTTAATCACAAATTGCCATGCCCTATAAACAGAGTTCTTGGCATCAGATGGAGTTTTAACTCCACCTAATGCTTAGAAATCGTTATCCAGGGACGTAGCTGCTCTTTACTCCCACTTGGAGAAAAGCAGATATCCCAAATCTTTGATTTGGTGATAGTCGCTTTCACAGAGTGCGTGGGAGTATTAGAGCAGGTAGTCATCGGATAAAATCTTCCACCAATTTTGATTTAGGATGATTAAATATTTCATCAGCAGTACCTATTTGATAAATTTGTCCATTTCCCATAATTGCTATTCTATCTGCCAAATATATTGCTTCATTAAAATCATGGGTTACCTGAATAGTTGTAGTATTTAATTCTCTATGAATTTTTTTTAAATTATGTTGAAATTTTTTCTTGGTACCTGGATCCAAAGCACTGCTTATTTCATCCAGCAGCAGTATCTTTGGTGAAGTCACAACAGCCCTTGCAAACGCAACTCTTTGCTGTTCTCCGCCGCTTAACGTAAGAGGACTTCTATCCAGTAAATGTTCTATATTTAATATTGAACTTATTTTGTGCAAAATTTCATTCATAATACTTCTATCCATTTTCTTTGTCTTTAATCCAAATAGTATATTTTCTCTGACAGACAAATGTGGAAATAACAAATAATCTTGATACACAAATCCAATATTTCTATTCTCTGGTGGAATATTATTTATATTAACGTCATTTATATATATATTCCCTCTGTCAATATTATATCCACCTGCAATAGTTTCTAAAACAATAGTCTTTCCACTTCCTGTAGATCCTAGTATTACAAAATACTCTCCATCCTCCACTTTAAAATTTATATCACAAAGTTCAAAATCTCCAAGTTTTTTATAAATATGCTCTACTTTAAGCATATTAACCTCCTTATGAAATTCTAATAGTTCACTTTCTTTGTATTACATTTTTGCACACATTCAAATAAAAACAAACAAATTATAGATATAACTATAAGTATAGTGGCAGCAGCTAATGCCTTGTCTAAGTTTCCTGCTGACAAATTTAAAAATATAGCCACTGGCAAAGTTTCTGTTTTCATTCTAATAGCACCTGCCAGCATAAGTGCAGTTCCAAATTCCCCAAGTGCATTTATCCACGTAATTATTATAGCTGAGATCAATCCGTTTTTAGCTAAAGGAATTGTTATTTTAAAAAATGATCCCCAGACACTGCATCCAAGAGTTCTTCCTACAAATTCAAGTTTGGGATTCACATCTTCAAAAGTTCCCTTTAAAATTCTTATCATATATGGAGCATTGATAAAAAAGTTGGCTAGTATAATTCCTTTAACTGAAAATACTGGATCTAATCCTAACTTATTTGCCATATACTCAACCTGCTTTGTACTAAATAACATAAGTAAAGCAATTCCAGCAGCAATTGGCGGAATAGAATTTGATATTTGTATTATAGAGTTTATAATCATTTTGCCAAAAAAATCATATCTAGCCAGTCCATAAGCTATAGGTACAGCAAATATCAAACAAATTATAGTAGATATTGTAGATGTATATAATGTCAATTTAATTGCAAATTGTATTTCCTTATCCATAATAATGGATGCTAAGTTAGGGAAACTTTTTTGAAAAACCACAAATATAGTTAAAATTATAAAAAGCATAAATATAGTTATAAAAATAAATATATAAACCTTAAAAAGAATGTCTTTATAATTATTTTTTGACATACTCAAGACCTCTAATTCCTATTTAATAGGCTTCAAATTGTACTTGATGAATATTGATTTTGCTTGACTGGACGTAACAAAACTTATAAATTTATTACTTAATTCTTTATCTTTAGAGCTCTTTAAAACAGATATAGGTACCATTTTAATTAAATTTTGATCTTTAGGAATTTGTACTAAATCTATATTTTTAGATGCATTTAAAGCATTGTCCTCCCACATAATAGCTGCATCTGCCTTTTTCATGGAAACAAACGTTACCATTTCATTTACTGTAGTAACTGTAGAAACTATATTATTTTTCACCTGACTTTCTATGCCCTGTTTTTGAAATAACTTAGATGCAAGTTTTCCTAATGGAGAAGTTTTAGGATCTCCTAAAATTACCTTAACTCCAGATTTTGTAAAATCATTTAAGTTTTTAATACCTGCAGGATTTCCTTTTGGTACAGCAATTACAGGTACATGGTATACTAAATTTTTTTTATCTAAGACCAACTTTTTTTTATTTGCTGTTTGATAATCTTCGTCAGATGCTAGTACACAAAGATCTCCTTTTTTAGAAACTTCCATCTGGCTTATAAGTTCTGAAGAATTAGCATATGTATACTGAACTTTTGTCCCATATTTCTTTTCAAATTCTTTAGCTATTTCCTCCATTGGTTTATTTACTCCTGCAGCACAATAAATAAGTAGTGTCTTTTTATCTGTGTCATTTTTAGCAGTACTTTGCTGCTTCTGTCCGCAGCCTATAAGTGTACCACAAACTAGTAATATACTTAACCCTAAAATTAATATTCTCTTTTTTTTCAAGAACTTCATCCCCTATCTTATTTTATTTTATTTGTTCTAAGTAAATACTAAAGATGTTTTATGATAAAAGTAAATAAAACTAATTAAAACTTAATTTAATTAAAGTTTATTGTTATGTTTTATTTATTTTCATTATATCAAAACAAATAAAACTAAATCAATTATATTTAACATTTATTTTAATAGAAAATAGTCCATATATTAACTTAAAATACGGACTATTTTACGAATATTTTAAATATAAGTTAAGCTTATCCAAAAAAATTCAAAAATCCTATATAAAGCTTTACTACTTGGTATAATCTGTATAATCAGCTCTGAACCACTTTACAGATATGCTCCCTTCACCTGTTTCATCCTTAGGGTTTACTTTTAAATTATCATTACCTATCTTAGATTTATTTATTAGTAAAACTGTATTTTTAGGATCATCACAGTAAAAAGTGATTCCTCTTATGTTATCAACCTCCGGAATACATTTCCCAAATATAGGGTCACTTATAGAAGTTATGTTAATATAAGTTTTGCCGTTTTTAGTTAATTTCTGATAAGTTAAGTACTTATGAATATTAGCATAGTTTAAAACTCTAGAAGTTTTAGCAACAAGTATTTTATTACTGTCCTGGTATTCCTTTAACAGTTTCAATGAATTTATATTATCTTGTGTAAATAGATCTTCTGTATTAATACCAAAATGTTGTGCCACTATGCTGTATTGATTATTATTTACTATGCCATCAAGATTGGCTTTTGTAAGCTGACTGTGAATATATTTAGGTGTCCAGATCCAATTTATTTTATTATTTACTAAATTGTTTGTATACCTATAAAATCCCCACACTCTTTTTCCATCTCTTAATGAAATATCATATAGTGGATAATCATGTCCAAAATTATAATCTGACCATGAATTCCAAACATATTTAATACCATTTTTTAAAGTTATATCTGTATGATAGTAAGGAGACTTAGGATTGTCACCTTGTTGATAGCTCATAAAATTTGCAGTACCATGTGCACCAAAATTTTGTCTGTTAGATTTGTTACCATGATTTATCCATACTGTTTGTTTTAAATTTGCAGAATTTAATACATTCCATGCATTTTCAGCTAAATTTCTATTAAAAAGAGTACTTCTTTGATCTTCAGTTGAAAAATCTCCAAAAGTATGGATGCAATCTATCCATCCTGACCTAATATAATGAGTTATTTCGTCAGCATTATGTTTTTCAGTTTGGCTTGTCCCGTTAAAAAATGTCATTATACTTTTCACACCATTTCCATGAACATCAACTGTAGAGTTCATGTTGTCACCCATATACATCCAGAAGGAATCGCCAATATCCAATCCCAATCCTTGTCCACAAGGGGTTTGAGACTTGGTATTTAAAAATTTATGATACATTTTAAATTCTTCCACTGTTGTATCATCAATATCAGAACATATTGCAAGCATAGAAATATATGGATATGGGAATTTCCTCAAATCTTTATTTTGAGAATCTGTTGTTTCAGGAATTGAATTTAATTCATTTTTAGGTATAGCATCCTGGGTTTTTTTACTTTTATGGGAATCAGCATAAGATGATACTTTTATAGAACCATCTAGTTTTTTTTGAAAGTGAAGTTTGTAACTGCAAAAATAAACAGCTAAAATTGTTAGTACAAAACAAATTAAATTTACCTTAAATTTTTTATTTTTCTTAGTTATTTTTATTTTTTTTGATCTTGGCATAAGTCATATCCCATATAATTGTTTATTAACAAAAACATAGTTTGATCTCCTTTCATTTTCTCATAATTATGAAATTTAGTCTACATTATGTTAAAAATCCTATATAAGTATAAATGATTCCAATTTCTATGTCAAATGGCCAATATTTTTCCATTTCACAAGTTTGATATTAGAATAAATATCTTTCACATTGGAATACTGATTAGAGAGGTGAAAGATATGTCTACAAGTAAAAAAAACGAAAACACAAAATCCAAAAACGTACAAGAAAAGTTAAACAATTCAGTTAATTCTACCCATAGTGATAGCCAGAATCAAAATCATAACATAAAAAAAGAGGCATTAGGCCCTAACACTAAGAGATGATGAGTCTAAATAGATTGTACCTCAATATTGAATATCACTTGCTGCATGATTCTAAACCATCGGATTATTTAAAAGAAATATATAGTAATAACCCATTATTTCAGCAGTATCCCTTTGATATGCTGTACAAATTGAACGATACAAAGCAATCCCTCAAATACCATCCAGAAGGTACTGTTTGGAACCATACTCTACTTGTAGTAAACGAAGCAGCAAACGTAAAATCAAAAAGTAAAAATCAAAAAGTATTTATGTGGGCCGCACTCCTCCATGATATCGGAAAACCTTCTACAACCAAGAACAGAAAGGGTAAAATAACCTCCTATGACCATGATGAGGTTGGAGCAAATCTGTCAAAAAAGTTTTTGTTATTTTTTACAGAAGATAAAAATTTTATTGACCAAGTTTGTGAGCTTATCAGGTACCACATGCAGATACTCTTTGTAGTAAACAATTTGCCCTTTTCAGACATACAGGGTATGAAAGAACATACAGATATCTATGAAGTGGCTTTGCTAGGATTGTGTGATAGAATTGGAAGATTAAATAGCGATAGGAAAAAGGAACAATGTACCATTAATCAATTCCTTCAAAAATGTAAATAGAATTTATTTTTTTAAGCTGCGTTATTTTATATAAAATAGCTTTTTAGTAGCTTTTACGCCTTGTTTAGTAAAAGCTACTTTAAACCACAACTATATCCTCTAATGTTTTAAATTCTTCAACAAGCTTCTTTTTACGGATATCAATGCTTTTTACATTATTAGTTGTATATTTTTATGTCTCCTGATTATTAGAAATATCCCCATTATTTATTTTTCCAACCATCATCATTATCACTGCACCAATAATTGAGATTACAGCAGTACTTAAAAACCTGTGTGGTACAAAATAACATAGTACGCTTAATGAAAGAGTAATTGCTATAGAAATATATTTAAGTTTCAGTCTCCATTCTTTACTTTTTATTCTCTTATTAACGTTATCTACAGGAGCAAAAATACAAACAAGTATAAGCGAAACAATTAACGATGTTATTATAATGCTGGTGTTAAATGAAACATACTTACCTATAATAATCATTCCTAAAAATATAATAAAACTAATAAAGAAACATCCCCAGTAAGTTTTTGCATGATAGCCACCTGAAAATAACCTAATAGGGCAAAAAAATATAAGGATAACTATATAATATTTTTCAAGTGAAAGCAGCCAAAATATAATAAAATAAGGAATGATTTTTGTTATTTCATCAAAAATACACAGCAGGCCATATTCCATTTTTTTTAGTTCTAAATCAGAAAATTGAGGGTTTGTTTCAGAAATTTTTTTTACTATAGAGCCTATAAACGCATCCATTTATCTATCCTTCTATCTTAAATTTTACTAAGAATTTAGTAATTTCTGGGCTACTTTCCACACATATACTTCCATTATTTTTTTCAACTAACTGTTTAATAATATATAGTCCAAAACCATGTTCACTATTTTTACTAGCTTTCGTAGAGAAGCCTTTATCAAAAATCTTCTCTTTCATGTTTTCTGAAATAACATTTCCATTGTCGGCTACTTCAATGCAAAAATATTCATGTTCCCTAAAAGTACTGACTGCTATTTCCCTATAGTCACTGTTTGCTTTAGATTGAAGTGCTTCAAAGGCATTGTCTACCAGATTGCTTATAATACTTATCAATTCATCCTGCCTAATTTTTATTAAGTTAAAAGGCTCATCAACCATCACTTCAAAATCTATGTTGTTTTTAACCGCATAGTTATTTTTGATAGACAACAATCCATCTATGTAATCATTTCCTGTATTTAAGTATTTAAAGGAGGAATGTACTGTATCTGAAATTTTTGATACATAGTCCTTTATTTTTTCAACAGTATCAGGCTTGTTTAACAAACATAATCCCTGTATAACATTGATATGGTTGGCAAAATCATGTTTTTCCTGACGTATTATACTAATTATTTCTTCCATGTTTTTAATGTGGTTTTCTTGAACCTTATATTTGGCATTTATATTTACAAGAGTCTGCTTTTCTTTTAAGTTTATAAATTTTGCTAATAGAAATACAAAATAAATAATAAATATAATAATATTATAAGTTTGAACATTTTTTACATTAAAAATACTATAGTTCATACAAAATACAAAAAGAGTAACCACACCTGATTCAATGATTAAATTGGCAAAGACAGCTCCTTCTTTTTCAAATAACCTAAGTTTGGTAAGATATGAGTTAAACTTATAGATTAATACTACAATAAGTATTTGTAATATTTTGGAAATTATCAGCATGATCCAAAAATATTTAGGAATTAAAATAATCTGATTCAAATTTATGTTAAACATAAACATCTCAATGATTTCAATAAAAGTTTCTGTAGTTAAAATTATTGTAAAAAATAAAGAAACTATAATTGTAGAATCAAAAATCCTTATTCTTGTAATCCATGCAAGTAATATAATGTAAAATATTACAAGGAACAGTGTATGATAAACTAAAAGCATATGTAATCTACTTAAATAGGTTGCAAACACAAACAACATAACAAATAGAATTGTTTTAATTTTATTCGTTATTACAAATTTTTTTTCAGCACATAGTGCTTCAAAAGTTCCTAAAAGAAGTAACGCCTCTATAATAATTAGAATTATAGATATTATAGTATGTCCCATATAATTCCTCCTTTAATTCTGAAGCTTTTATAAATGTTATAGATTAAAAATTAATGTTTCTATGTTTTTTATAAAAAATTTTAACTACAACATTTATAAAAACTCTAAATAATTACTTTAGAAGCTCATCGGGACACTTTGGTTGATGACCACCCATTGAACATGTTGCAAACGTAAATCCCTTTGCAAAAAACAAAGATAAAGAACCTACTGCTTTCATACTTTTCTTTAAAACACTTTCTTTTAAATTTTTCATTTTTCATACCTCCTATAAAATGTTTTAATTTATATATTCTACAATACATTGAATTTTCCTGCTATATTTTACAAAAAAAATAAAACTTAAGAAAATTAAGTTTTATTTACAGTTGATTAACTACTGAATCTTTTAAGTTATCAATAGCATGTCTTAAAGAAATTGTTTGTTCAATTGTCTGTTCTTGTAATTCCCTATGTTCAAAAATACTTATGCACTGTTCAATATTATCTGCCTGTTCATAATAAATATATTGCACAAAATAATTTAATGCAAATTCATTAAAAATGTACTTTGGTGATAGGAACGTACAATACTTATCTATAACTCTCTTTTTCATATCAGCTAAAGCAGCGTTCTTTGATTCAATAATACTTATATTATTGTCAATATTATTAATATGTTGACTAGTTTCACTTTCTTTAAACTCCAAAGTATCATTGAGTCTATTTCCAGCATTGCTTTCTTGGAATTTCTTTAAGTAGTAAGACTGTATTTTTGACAAACTTTCTTCTTTTATAAATTGCTCTGGTATTGTGTAAATAAGCTTTTCTAATTTATCTTTAAGTTCAGCTCTTAGTTTACGTACTTCCTCAACAAAGTCCACATTCTTTTTTCTATAGGCTGAACAACTTTCAGAAGGAGCACTAGGTCTAAATACAATTCCCATCTTTATTTCTTCGTTATAATCTTCCACTATATTAGAAAGCTGCGACCTATAATAGCTCTGGACTTTTTCTTGTAAAGATTTGCTAAGTTTATCAATCATAAAGTGATTCAAGTTGAAAGATTCATATTTTTCTTTTCCTATGGTATTAATAAAGTCTAGAATTTTAAAATCATATTTACTGGCTAAATCTCTAATATAGTTCATAATACTATTATTGTCATTGAATGTTTCTTCACCATTTGATGTAACACACCACATACCATTATGGTTTTCGCAGGAGCATGGTGCATACGAAAAGCTATTATATAAATTGCAATACGTAGCAATACATAATCTTTTAAAGTCCTCACTTTTTATAAAATTTAAAGCATTATTACGCTTTATAGAGTAGTTCTTACTTTGAAGAGACTCATCTCTGTTCCTAATATATTTTTGTCTTTTATGCTCCAAGTTTTTTAATTCATCACTTAAATTCGTTTGTGATTCATTAATATTAATAACTATATCCCTTAATTCAAGTAGTTTCTTCAACAACAATAATCTATTAGCACCTATTTTCTTGGTAGTATTCATAATATTATCCCCCTAAAAATTATTAATTACTTAAATTTTATAACACATTACGGTACATATCAACATATATAGTAGATATAAACATATGCCGTATACTATTAAGTAATTGCAAATTTAGTATGTGATGATGCACCACAATTTCATACAGTTACTGAAGTAAGGCAATTATGTTAGATGATTTATATTATAAAATTTTTATTAAATAAACGTGCAACATATTTAGTGATTTATGTAAAAAAGTCTTAACTTAAAAGTTAAGACTTTACAATAATCCTGTTATCTTTTTTTACACTAAACTATAAAGAATAATTCCTTTTAATTAGTCTCATCACAGCATTATGCTCTAAGCTGCTTGTTATTACATGATCCCCTCTCTTCTCCATTAACTCGTAATGGCATAAAATAATTTAACTATTTTATAATTTAATTATATAATTAAATATCTTTTTCTGTCAATATATTTAATACTATTTATTTTCTTCAAATTGCATTTCCGATGACTTTATATTTTTATCATCAAATCATTTTGATTAAAATTTCAATGTTGACTATAAAGATTTATAGTAGTACTATAATTATTTAATTAAATTGTTATTAATCTTTTAGAATTCAATTACTGTATGGAATGTGTGAAATTTTGTCCTCATAAGGAGATGGAATGGTCTTGATAAATGCGCTGGATGTATTGCAAAAGAATTAGCTATAAAACTTACAGAAACTACAGATAGCCAAATTATATGTCCTGTTTTATACAGGGTGGCTGATGCAAGATACGTAAGTGGTAAGATTACATCAATAAATGAAAATTTACTTGAATCACCTGAACTAATAAATGATAGTTATAATGGATCCAAGAATTAAGACAATACTTTAGGGGAAATCGTTATCCAGGGGACGCAGCCGCAGTCAACGCATTTCAATAATCGATTTTGACAAAAGGGAATTCCCTGTTTCTGTACAGGTTAGTCTACTCTCCATCTAAAAGACTAGAAACTGCTTCACTGATTCCTTCACTATTTGCAGATATCTCGTGGGTAAAAGAGGAAATATCATTTATTAATATTTTCCATTTTTGTTGATAAAATTTTTGATACTTCATATATTTGTTTTATAAGCTTAAGCATTGAAGCTTGGGCATTTTCTTCATTCCCTCTTGAAACTTGTTGAACTGAAGATATTATTTCTAAAACCCTTTTCTTTAATACTTCAGCATTTCTAAGTTTTTCTTCAGAATTTTATATTTTGCAAAAAAATAAACTTAAGAAAATTAAGACTCATTTTCCTAAAGTTTTGGTAGGTCTTCAGGCAGGCTTAATGAACTAAGTTTATAATAAGATAAAATCAGCTTGTCCAGTTCTTGACTTACAGATAATATTTCTTCATAAGTAAATTTACCTGAATCTAACATAGTATACAGTTTAACTCTTGTTTTTTCTAACAATTCCTCAATTTCTTTAATCTTATTCATATATTTTACATCCATACTAATTTATTATTAATTTACAATAACTTAGATATTATATTATAAAAATAGAAATTATACAAAACAATTTTTGGAAATAATTTGGAGTACAAATTGTACATTTTTGGATTTGATTCTTTTTTCTTGCCCCAAATAATAATTTATTTGTTCAGACAAATTCTTTGTAGGACTTTTAATTGAATGTTATTTACATATGTTTACTCTATACAAAAAAATTTTGGCTAACACTTAAAAAAGTATTAGCCAAAACCTGAACTTTTAAATTTTCAGCTTCCATATCAATTTTTCCTGTTCATTTTTTCGGCGTAGTTCAAATATGATGGGCATTTCTATTTGGAACAATATGGGTGGGGAAACAGGAAATTAACCAATTAAAGAAATAAAAATAATTTTACATTAATTTCAAACAAATTAGTTATAATCTAGAATTTAAGATTTAACAAATACACCATAAATTTCATAGTATAAAAACCCCTAAAAAAAATCCAACCTCTAAATAAAACTAAAAATTTTAAGGAGGTTGAACATAACATGCATTATTATAATGCCATAAATAAAGATAATTTATAAGTTCTCATATTACAGAATTTAGCACATTTGTTACCTTTTAATAATAGAGAAGTCTTGAAACGTTTAGATAATCCAATTCCCATTTTTAGAAGCGAAAAATAGGAATTATATCAGTAATTACAGGTTGGATTTAGATAGCTTCTATGTTTTCTAAAAAAAATTAGTATAAATATACCTGTATCGTCATTTTTCTTACCACCTTATAATATCTTAAATTTTTGAATCATTCCATTAAGCTTCTCGGCAAGTTCTGCCTGACTTTGTGCAGTTTCTGACACTTCTACTATTGCTTTTGTTGTTTCATCAATACTTGTTTTTATTATTTCCGAATGTTCGCTAAATTTCTGTGTAGTTTCTGCAGTATTCTGCACTGCATTACTTACCTGATTTACTGTAGCTGTAAGTTCTTCAGACATGGATGCAATTTCTTCAGACATTTTACTTACAAAATCTGAATCACTATAGTATTGATTGCCAATATTGCCAAACTCTTTAAATTCTGGGTGTACCTTTTCATTTATAAATTTTAATACATCTCTACCACTTCCAGATAGATTTTTAAATGCATTCCACACTTCTTCAACGGTATCCTGAATACCTGATACTTCTTGTGAAGATTGTTCTGCAAGTTTTCTTACCTCTTCTGCAACTACTGCAAATCCTTTACCTTGCTCTCCAGCTCTAGCCGCTTCTACGGCTGCATTCAATGCAAGTAAATTTGTCTGTTCCGATATACTTGCAATAGAATCTGCCATAATCTTTATATTATTTACCACTTTTCCATCTTCAATTGCCTGCAGCATATTATTTTTCTTTTCTTCATATAAACTTTGTACTTTTTTTACTGCTTCTTTACCTTTTTTCTCAGCTCTAGTTGCTCTTTGTTTAGCTTGATTTGCATTATTGCTTCCTTCTGCAGCTTTTCCAGATAGTTCATTAATGCTTGAATCTACTTCTTCTATAGATGCTGTTATTTCTTCTGATGATGCACTGGTTTCCTGAATTCCACATGTTATCTCTTTTACTGCACTATCTATTTCTTCTGTCTTTGATGATAATTCTTCTACAGTAGCAGAAAGTTCTTCACTGGATGTACTTATACTTTCTGAATTCATCATTATTTCTTTAATTAGCCCAATTAAGTCATTCTGCATTGTATATATTGCACTGGCAAGTTGGCCCATTTCGTCCTTACGTATCATAAAATTGCCTGGTATAACTGTAGTTAAATCTCCTTTAGCTACAACTTTTATATTTTCTACAGCTAATTTTAATGGATTTGCTATATCTGAATTTAACAATAAAGCTAAACCAATTGCAAGTAGTATTCCTGCTATTATTAATATAGTCATAACCTTATTACTATTCAAAAATACAGAATGATTATTTGAATTTTGCATTTTTGCACTATCAACGTTCGTATTAACTAGTTTATCAAGACTTGCAAACATTGCATCTCCTAAAGTTGTTATTTGTCCATACTTTTTAGCTGCTCCATCAAAATTTTCAATATCAACAAGCTTAATATCATTTTCACTTAAAGTTCTATACTGTTCAAACTGGCTTTTAAATGCAGGCCATATTTGCTTTTCTGTATCATTCATAGATAATTTTTCGTAATTTTCAATATATTTATTATTTTCATCTTCATTTAATTGAATATCTTTTTCTAAATCAGTCTTTCTTGAAGCATCTTTCACATAAACTAACTGTAGCATGTCGCTTTCTATTTCTGTTAAATTTTGTTTCATATCTGTAATCATATAAACACTCTGCAGCCTATTACTATACATATCCTCAGAATTTACATCTATTGTCTTTAATGACACCATTCCTATAACACCAACTACAGCAATTATTAAAGCTATGATAACAAAAGATAAAATTAATTTTGTTCTTACTTTAGTATTTTTTATAAAGCCCATGCTGATTTCCCCCTTGTATTTTAAAAATTTAAATATATCATTGTTTATTTTGACTTATTTTTTATATACATTATTATTTATACAAAATGAATATTTTGTCCGAAAAATGATAATTTTATACTTATTTATCATTCACTTATTTTGATATAATTCTATAAATTCAAAATAATAACATTTTTATTCCATTTTATTTAAAATCACAACATTATTTTGATATCTTTTCATAGTAATTGGATTTTACTCAACATTATGTTATAATTTATTAGTCAAAATATTCATAATGTACAATTACTTTTAAAAGAGGATATTAAATGGAACGAAACAGTGACAGAAAAATAAAGTATCTTACTCAAGAGGAATCAAAGAGCCTTTTCAATGCTATTATTAATTTAGACAATATACATGCAGTTAGAGAGACTTAGCAATTTTTAGAGTTGCTTATAGGTGTGGTTTGAGAGCTTCGGAAATTGGTTTAATTAAATTAGAAAATCATAACGCTTCAAAAGGTGAGCTCTACTGTAAAAAACTGAAAGGCAGTTGTAATAATACTATAAGACTTGATAATAAAACAAAAGATGCATACGCCTTAGCTTTTGCACCATTTCCAATAGAAATATTACGTTCATCCTTCTTATCAAATTCATCAAATTATTTAATATTAAATTAAAATTTAAATATAATTTTGTATAAATTTGTAATATAAACAACGTAATTTTAATGAACAATACGATCCATGATTGCATCAGCATGAACACTGCCACCAAGACGTGCGTGCTAATCTTCCCTTCGGTACTGGGTGCAGAAGATAGTTGATGTATCATCGTGCCTACGCTCCCCATCAGTTCGAAATGGAAGATTAATACCCATGTCTATGATGAAATTGGTGATGCAGATGGATATAATCTACCTGTCCCAATTTTGTTGAATAATTTAAAGAAATATACGAGTGGAGATACTGTAGTAATTTTAATGCATGATGCTGGTGCAAAGACAACAACGGTACAAGCTCTACCTCAAATAATTCAATATTTGATATCAAAAGGATATAACTTTGATACATTACATATGAAAAGACTAAATAAAATGTTACTTAATACTGATAATTAATATTATTATGTAACATAATTTCTACTTTACCCCTAGTTACACGTATACTGGTGTTGGGTCTATTAGTAACAATTTCACAAATTCCAAATACTATATTTATTAGATAAAAGTTTATGTCTATAATAAATAAAAAACGAAGGAAGTGAATAATATATGGCTGCATTACTAGTAAATTTTGATACACCACAAACTGCTTCTGGACAATTAGTTACAGTAACGGGGACTGTACCCGTAGAAACTAGTTTCGTTGAAGCAGTTCAATTAGATGTTCTTAGGACTGACTCTAGTCATGATTATTTCTCTATGGCTACTATTTATGACAATTCAATAGGTATAACCCCATTAGCTGTTAATGATACTCTTAACCTTGCAATTGTTCCAAAATTAGCAACAGGTGAAACTGTAACGTTAACGAGTTATGGATCATTAGAAGCTCAAATAGTTCCATTATAATATATAAGATGGCCAAAGCATGAAAATGTTATTGGTCACCTATTATATCATTTTAAATTTTAAATTGGCGGTGATATCTTTGGATACATTTACGATTCAAGCAAGTAAAAGTCTCACATTGACTGATAAAATTCCAAATGGGAATATTCAAGACTACAAGATGATCGTAGGATGTGATGGCGAGTTTGAGTATCATAGTTTGCTTTATTTCAATGTTTCTTCATTACCAAATAATATTATAGTAGTCAACGCTGAATTAACACTATTTAAATGTGATGGTTTTCATAATGATAAAAGTGTTGAGTTTATAATATATCCAATATACGACCATTTTAGCATATACTCTACTTATTCTAGAATTCCATTAGCGGATAAATTTAGCGGAACTAGGTTTTATCCAATGACATCAAAATCAACAGTTGCTATAGATATAACTCATATAGTTTCTTCATGGATTAAAAATGCTTCATCAAACAAGGGTATAATGATTTCCAATATATGGAACAACTCTATAGCAAGTTTTGGCTCGGTATTAGCAAAAAAACAACAGATAGTTCCTTTTATAACCATCACTTATAAACACAATGATACTACACACACTAAAAATAACAAATCACATTGCAATCATGATTTTCATCTATCAGTACAAATAGTTAATAGTTGTAATCCTATTATTCCTCCAGTTCCTCCAGTTCCTCCAAATCCTAGTTTAATCGAAGTCATAGCAACTGGAACAATTGAACAACATTCCATATTTGTAGTAATGATAGAATTAGTTATAACAAGAAGTAATGGTACCATTGATAAATATTATGTTTCAGATGAATATATCAATTCGACTGATGAACCACTGAATATTAATAAGCCATATTCAATCCCTGTAGTACCTGCACTTAATACAGGTGATTTAGTAACAAGTGCTAATATTTACGGTGCTTATAGGGGTGTCGCCCCATAGGCATTAGGCTAAGAAAAAATATATAAAAAATCAACAATCTCCGATAATTAATTTTGAAAAAAAACATCAAAGGAGATTGTTAATTTTATAGACAGGTTGGCCACAATGCTTTTTTATATTGTTCCATTATTAATATATGTGTCTTTTCAGCTATCACTGCCAGTGAATGTTTTTGTAAGTGGTGCTTTAATTTATGGGGCCACGGCAACAACTTTCGTTTCTACTGTATACCGAATTTGGAGTGTAGTGGAACCATTTGTAATTCAAAAATACTACCTTCTTCCATATCACCATCCTTATACTCATAAAAGGAAGGTGGATTTTATAATGGAAAAACAAAAATTTGATACTCATCAAAATAATAAGTGGATTGTATTATATGCGATATTGGCATAATAATCACTATTGTTAGGGCCTTTAAAAAGAAGAACCAAGTAAAATTTTAATATTTTTCAGCACACAAATTTTGTAGGAGAAACACCATATTTATTTTTAAATAAGCGGCAAAAATAATTTACATTATTAAAGCCACAACTTATGGAAATCTCCGTTATATTCATATCACCACTTTTTAATAACTCAATCGACTTTTTCAATCTAATTTCATTTATATATTCTGTTGTAGTCCTTCCTGTTATTTGCTTAAATGTTCTACAAAAATAATAAGTACTTATATGTGCAATATTCGAAAGAGTTCTTGCACATATTTTTTTATTATAATTATTATCTATAATTACCTTTCTTTACAAAGTACAATTTTGCAGTTATATATCCTTAATATCAAATTGAAGCGATTTCATTTTCTATATTTTCATTTTTACAATAATTTTGATTAAAATGTGCCATCAGACTTTGAATTGCCATAAGCATACTGTATGCTGTTAAAATTAGTTTCAAATTTACTAATGCTTTCAATATGCTTTATATACCTAGAATTCTCTAATCTAAAAAATCTTTTAAGATTTTCAATTTAACATTATAATTTTTAATCCAAGTTTTATAAGCCTGATCTTCTAAAAAATTAACCATCTTGAATATTTCCTGCATTTCATTGAAATATTCTAATGCAAGATAATACTACTCCCTATCACCCTCAAATAAAATTATTGGAGGAAGATTATATCCTATAAGAAGATAATTAACCAACATCCTACCAGTCCTTCCATTTCCATCACCAAAAGGATGTATAGTTTCAAACCAACAATGGAAATATCCAACTACTGTCAAAGCTTTATTTTTAACTATATTATAACATAATACATTTTTTAGAGATATTGTAAAAATAAGACCCGCTATCAGCAGAGTCATAAAAAGATTTAAGCATTTCACTCACCTCAGGGTACGAGGCTTCGTATAGAAGAAAGAATTTGCTATAAAAATAAATATCTATACCAAATTCTTTTTAATATATTTAAATAGACGTTAATCTAATAGGTAAAGTGTTTTTCTCAACTTTACAACAATCCTGTTTCCTTAATACCATTCACATAATTTAATACATATTTTCCAACATCTTCAATAATATCTTTAACGTCATTGCTATATAATCCGTAGTGCATTTCAAGCCCTACCTTTTCACTCTTAACTAATCCTGCATCTTTTAAAATTCTCAAATGCTGAGACAAATTTGCCTGACTATATTCAAACTTCTCATTTAGTTTGCACACACATTTAGGTCCATCACATAAAAACTTCATTATTTTAAATCTTACCGGATGGCCCAATGCCTTAAACACTTTTACTGCTAAATCGTCTTGATTCAAAATTTCTCCTCCTTATCCACCTAATATCTTCTATTTATATTTATCTTTTTTCACACTAAACTATAAAAAATAATTCTTTTTAATTAAATACTAATATACTTTATATACTATAGGTTATTTTTATTAAAATTTCAATGTTAACTGTAAAAGCCCCTATACAAGTTCTAATAAATCATTTAAACTTTTTAGTTTTTCTTTATATTGTTCTTCTTCTAGAACAGCACACTGGTTTAGTGTTTTTACTCCTGTTAATAACTTTGATGCAAAAGCAATACAAGTAGTTTCTCCACATTTTTTACAATTTTTTTTAGGTAAATATGAATAAATCTTAAAAGCTGCTGGTTTTTTTCTCATTTCATAATTTGGTTCTATACTATTCTTATTATCATATGTTTCATTTATTAAATCTTTTACAAAATCCATTATAGAATATGCATCGGTTTCATTAATTGCTTTTGCAACAGTCATATCATTGGCGTAAATATTTATTAGTCTATTATCTTTCTTAAATGTAAAGCTAGGCATGTTACTATTGTAACTTCCATTTTTCACAACTGAATTTAGATACGGCATTATGTTGGAAACATCTGATGAAAACTCTGCTTTAAATCTTATTTTTTTACTTTCAGCTACGCAGGGTTGTATAAATAAAAGTTTTATATTATTTAGATACATATCATCACTACCCTTTCCATTTTATTTTAATCATATCCAATAAGTTATGTATAATTTAGCAAACTACATATACTTATTTTGTATTTTATTTAAAGCTTCTACAAGAGTATCTATGTGTTCTTTTTCATTAAAATATCCTATGCCAATTCTAACAGCTCCGATATTTTCTGTACCCATAATTTTATGTGCTGTAGGTGCACAATGTAATCCAGACCTAACCATAATATCATACTGTTTATCAAGTTCATATGATATTTCTTCAGCTTTTATATTCTTTATATTAAATGATACTACACCTACTATTTTATCTGACTTCTTAGGTCCATATATCTCTATTTCCTTAACACTTTTAAGTCTTTCAATTCCATATTCAATAATCTCTTCTTCTTTTTTTCTTATATTTTTAATTCCAACGGAATATATGAAGTTTAATGCCTCCCCTAATCCAACAATTCCAACTACATTTGGAGTACCAGCTTCATATCTATTTGGAAAATAGTCAGGCTGGTATGGATATTTAGAATCCCCACCTGTTCCACCAGATTTTAAAGGATTTATATCAATATCACAATTCAATATAAATCCTCCTGTTCCTGTTGGACCAAGAAGACCTTTGTGACCTGTAAAGGCTAAAATATCTATGTTATCTTTTTGGACATCCATAGGATAGGCCCCTGCAGTTTGAGCTGAATCTACTAGAAATTTCACCTTATGTTTTTTTGCTATTCTACCAATTTCTCTTATTGGTTGAATTGCTCCTAATACATTAGACGCATGAGTAAAAATTATAAGTTTTGTATTAGGTTTTATAAGTTTTTCTACATCATTATAATCAGTAATTCCTTCATCAGTACAACAAACTGTTGATATTTCTATATTTTTGTCTCTCTCTAAAGTTTTTAATGGTCTCCACACGGCATTATGCTCTAAGCTGCTTGTTATTACATGATCCCCTTCTTTTAAAAAGCCATTAATCACCACATTAAGCGCTTCTGTAATATTTGAAGTAAATATTACTTTTGCTGGATCACTCCCATTAAATAGCTTACATATCATTTTTCTACAGTTATAAATAAGTCTATCTGCCTCAATAGCAGTTTTATAAGCACCTCTCCCAGATGTTGCTCCAATATTTTGCATGTATTCCATCATCTTTTTCATTACTGCATATGGTTTTGGGAAAGATGTAGCTGCATTATCTAGATATATACCCAATATAAACACTACCTCTCTTATATAGTACTTATAAGTACTTCTGTTTGAACAAACCCAACAATTTGTAATAGCATTTAAAGATAACTAATTTTCATTAATATAATTCATAACTATTTTATAATTTAATTATATAATTTAATACATTTTTATGTCAATATATTTAATAATATTTATTTTCTTGAAATTTGATATATTCTACTTTTTTTAGTTACTAAATTTAACTTCCTTTTTCATAAAAACTGCTGCAACTGGAAATGCTCCATAAACTAAATATTTAATTTCATTATTTCAAATTTTATTGGATGTCCGATCACTTTAAATATTTTTATCATTAAATCATCTTGATTAAAATTTCAATGTTGACTATGAACATTTGGAGTAGTATTATAATTATATAACTATTTAATTAAATTATTATTATAGATAATAAGAAAATTAAAACACAAGGAGGATTTATAAATGGTAACTGTTCAGGAAAAGGCAGTCAAATATGTTAAAAAAGTCCATGGCAGCTTTTTAGTCAGGAAGCATAACAGTAGTGTAACCTGTTGATCAGGTAATACGACTACAGTCGTGAATCTCAAGGTTGAGATTGTAAAGGATTTTAGAAAAGAAGGGCTTTATGATGAATACCAATATGATGGAGTTAACATTTATATATTAAATAGTTTAATTTTGAAAAAAGATGCTTATATTTTTATGTATCCTAAAATTCCATTTATGAAACCAATTTTCGATGCTAAAGGAATAGAAATAAAACAATATTAGGGAGGATTTTATTATGGAAGAAAGACAATTACCAGGTTTTATTATGTGTGTATGCACTGGAAAGTGCCCAGGCTTTAAGGCAATGGATATCTGGGATTTTATTAATCAGGTTAGAGTAGAACTACCTGTAGAATATGGATTTATCCATCCACAACTTTGTGAAGAAGATGGTGATAGATTCCTTGCTGATTTTTTAAAAGCTCATAGAAAATTAATAATTGGTGCCTGTGCTCCAAATATGCAAAGAAAGATGTTTAAACAAGCTTTTAAGGATGCAGGTCTTGATATTGAGAAAGATGCAGTTATGCTGGACATAAGAGACATGACTAATGAAAAAGCCTTTGGATTAGTTGAAAAGGCTTTAAAAGAATTAGGAATTGGGGAGGAATAGGTATGAGTGAATCAACTTTTATGGGAGTTCCAAGGGAAAAAATAGATTGGAGTCCAAGAATAGATTATGATAAATGCAATTACTGCATGGAATGTGTGAAATTTTGTCCTCACAACGTTTATGAAGTTAGAGAAAATAATGATAAAAAACTTATTGTAAAAAATCCTAATAACTGCGTTGTCTTCTGTCGTGCTTGTGGTAAAACCTGTGGTGTTGATGCACTAACTTTTCCTAATAAGGGAAAAACAATAAAAAGGATAAAAGAAATACGAAAGGAGATGGAAGGTAATGAGTAAATCTTATGCCATTCTCCCTTGTAATGGTCTTGATAAATGTGCTGGATGTATTGCAAAAGAATTAGCTATAAAACTTACGGAAACTACAGATAGCCAAATTATATGTCCTGTTTTATACAGAACAGTTGATGCAAGATACAATAAGATAGTTGAAGAAAAACCTCTTCTTGTAATTGATGGCTGCGGTACAAGGTGTGCCAGTAAAATTGCCTCCGAAAAAAGCTTAAAAGTTGATCAAAAAATTAATATAAGCGATGAAGCAAAATCAAATAGCATCACTATTGAAAATAATTTAAGACTTGGCAAAGATGAACTTAAACTTGTAGACATTATCACAGATAAACTTACAAAAGAAAAAGAAAAAGTTAAAAAAGTTAGTTCTACTGTATTTCCTCAAATCTTTGAATATGAAATTTATAAAAAAGATAAATTTACATTCAAAGTTCCAAAAGAAGGTTTTTTGTTTAACGAAAATGATTGTTGGGTATATGTTGTAGGTAACAAAGCAAGAATAGGTGTTGCTGATTATGTCCAACATAGTCTATCGGATATAATATTCTTCGAACCTCCTGAAACAGGGAGTAAAATAGATCAATTTGGCGAAGCAGGTACCATAGAATCAGGAAAAGCCGTTTTTGAAATAGTATGTCCTGTATCTGGAACAATAACGGCAGTAAATGAAAATTTAATAGAATCACCTGAACTTATAAATGAAGATCCTTATGGAAAAGGCTGGATTGCAGAAATAGAATTAAGTGATTATGAAAGTGATAAAGAACTTCTTTATTATTTTGATAAATATTTTGAAATATTAAAAAGAAAGGTGGATGAATTCCATGTCTAAAGTAAAAATTATATCATGCAGTGGTATAGGCAAAGTATTTGGTCTTATGTCAAGAGAAACTGCTCTAAAAATTACAAATGAGTTAAAGCCTAATGAAACTGAAACAGTTTGTCTTGGTCATATAGTAACAGGCGATGCTGATGCCAAACAAAAAATAGAAGGCTATTCCTGCATAACTATAGACGGCTGTCCAAAACACTGTGCTTATAAAAATACTACTCTTGCTGGCGGCATAGTAAAAGCTCAATATAAAACTATAGATCAAATGAAAAATCACAAAGGTGTAGATGCTGGTACTGCCACAGCACTAACAGACGATGGTTGGGAAATAATTGATAAGTTATCCGAAAAAATTTGTACAAAAGTGGATGAAATATTAAAGGAGGATGAGTAGTATGGCTGAAACAAAAATTGGAGTATTATCCTGTAGTGGTGAAGAATGTCTGGGAGGTACTATTTCAAGATTAGCTACTAGAAAAATGCTGGAAAAACTCCGTAAGGATAAAACTGTTACTCTGTGCCTGCCTTTATATCTTGCTGGTGGAGAAGAAGAAAGGTCTTTTGCAAAGGCTTACCCTGTAATTACAGTAGATGGATGCAGCAAATGCTGTGCTAAAAGAGCAACAGAAAAGTACAGCGGAAAAGTAAGTGATACTGTAATTGTTTCTGATGTATTAGGTGAAGATGCCGCTTTAAGTAAAATTGTTTCTTCTAAAGACTTAAAAAAAGAACACTACCAAATGGTCGACAAGGTTGCAGATGAGATATGTCAGAAGTTTGATAAAATAACGCCGGAGATTGAAAAATGATTTGCAGATTAAGATTTATGGACAAAGAAGGAGAATTTCAATTTAAAGATTTTCAAACCAAACAAGAAATGGATCTTTTTATTGAAAGAAATAATTTAAAAGACCTCTGGCACCAATCTGAACAACTATCCATGATTCCTTCAAAAAATGAAAGTGATTTCAACAAAGGTAACAACGTTCTTTAATTTTTAAATAAAGAGGTTCTCCTTATAATCAACCTCTTTATCAATTTATCACTAAATTTGATATGGCAGTTGAATCCATAGCAAATTTAGTGAATTAAATCTCATTCATTATGTACTTAAAACTTTCCTCTTACCTAGGGTAATACCAACAGCCGTGTCATGTACTGAAAAGTATATACCATATAAAGGTACTTTATGAATATAGTAATTATATTTATACAAATAGGCCGTATGGTAGAATTAATATCCATCATGTGGTCTTAGTTAGTAAACAAAATACCCTAATTATAAATTTAATCAAGGTTAAAATGAACCTTTAAAAGAGCACTACCTTGACAAAATTTATAATTCAGAAATGGGGGGTAATAATGTCAAATAGCTAAGTTTGTAAGTACTTTGTTTACTATCATTCTTAGGTATAAAAAAATGCTTTCACACAATTGTGAAAGCATCGATATTTGGCAGGGGTAGTAGGGATCGAACCTACAACCTACGGTTTTGGAGACCGGCACTCTACCAATTGAGCTATACCCCTAAGACGATAATTATTATATTACGATAGTCATTATATAATATAAAGTAATAAAATGCAAGCTTTTTATTTTTTATCTGATGGCTACCTACTGTAACACTCCCACGCACTCTGTGAAAGCGACTATCACCAAATCATAGATTTGGGATACCTGCTTTTCTATCAAAGTGGGAGATAACAGTAGCTACGCCCCTGGATAATTCATCTAAACTTAGTGGGAGAAACAAACTCCCAC
>ENA-UOOE01000520-UOOE01000520.1-fermentation-metagenome-genome-assembly--contig:-NODE-520-length-37837-cov-8.406516_pt1 | contig 37837 bp, 35 predicted proteins | sample MGYA00245776_ERZ724021 | MGnify/ENA primary metagenome ERZ724021 (study PRJEB28704, sample SAMN03018321) | fermentation metagenome | biome: anthropogenic terrestrial biome; feature: soil; material... | reverse complement strand
GAAATCTCTTATCGCATTAATTATTCTTTTCATGTGTCACCTCTTGGCTTTAATCACTCTAATTATTTTAGCACAAAAATGCCATTCATTCAATATCCACATTTAATAAAAACATGTAAATTTTACAATTGTCTATACTTTCGAAAAATATTTGGTATAATGGTAAGGAGACGCCACGGCGGATATGCACTGCAATGGTGCTGATTTTAATAATAATGACAATATATCGGAGATAGTATGAGAGAAATAAAAATTACAAATAACGAAGAAGGCCAAAGATTAGACAGATTTTTAAAAAAATATCTCAACAAGGCAAATCAGTCATTTATTTATAAAATGATTAGAAAAAAGAATATAAAGTTAAATGATACAAAGGCAGAGCCGGAAGCGGTTTTAAAAAAAGATGATATTGTGCAGCTATATTTGTCTGATGAAACTATTGAAAAATTCAGAGAGAAAAAAACATTAAAACAAACAAGCATACATTTTAATACTGTATATGAGGATGATAACATATTGGTTTTGAACAAACCTATAGGTCTGAGCACTCAGCCTGACAAAACAGGCATGAGAAATTTAGTTGACGAAATTAAAATATATTTAGATGCAAAAGAAGAAAATATTAGCTTTACATTTAAGCCTGCTGTTTGCAACCGTTTGGACAAAAATACCTCCGGTCTTGTAATTGCGGCAAAGAACTATGATGCCCTTAAACAAACAAATAAGGCAATCCGTGAAAGAAAAATAAGAAAATACTACATGGCAAAAGTTCACGGGATTATAAAAGAAAATTTGGAGCTTAAGGATTATCTTATAAAAAATGAAAATAAGAATATGGTAAAAATTATAAATGAATACAGTGAAAATTCTAAAACGGCAATAACCTATGCCCGGCCGGTGAAGACTGACGGAAGGTACACATGGCTTGAAGTGGAAATTGAAACAGGCAGGACTCATCAAATACGTGCCCACCTATCATCAATCGGGCATCCGATTGCAGGGGATAAAAAATACGGGAAAAAAGACAATGAAAAATATCAGGTTTTGCATGCATATAAGTTGGTTCTAAGCGGTTACGAAGGAAACTTATCATATTTAAACGGAGTGGAAATAGTATCTGATATAAGTGAAAGAATAATTTTGCAGGAGGAATCATGAAAGTAAAAATAGCCGGAACAAATGAAATAATTGAAGTAATGCATAATGAAACATTGTACGGCTTATTGAAGAGAGTTCACAAAAAAGATTATTTTAACTATTTGGGAGCTAAAGTAAACAATAAGCTTAAGGGACTTTGCAGCAGAGACTTTAAAGAAAATGACTGTATAGAATTTATAGATATTACTAATCCGGATGGTCAAAGAATTTATGTGCGCACACTGTCATTAATTTATGTTAAAGCATGCAAGGATGTTTATAACGACATGGATGTTACGATAAATCATTCGTTAAACAAAGGGCTTTATACGGAGCTTCAATATAAGCATTTAGTATCTAAAAAGCATCTATACATTATAAAAAATAAAATGCAGGAAATCATTGAAGCACAAAAGCCTATTACAACTAATTTTTTAAGTGTTGATAAGGCTTCGGAAATATTTTCCGCCCAGGGAATGATGGACAAGGTGGAAATGCTTAAGTATTGGAACAAAGATTCAATAAGGGTTTACGAATTGGACGGGTATTATGATACATTTTACGGATACCTTGCTCCCAATACAGGATTTATTAATAAGTTTGATTTAAGATTATTTTATCCCGGAATTATATTGAATTTCCCCACCCGTGAAAGCAATTTTGAACTTCCCGAATATATTGAGCAAAAGAAGCTTTCCAAAGTATTCAAGGAAGCTGAGGATTGGGGGGAAATAATGGATGTAGCATATGTCGGTTCTTTAAATAAAAAAATCGTCAACAACACTATCAGTGATATGATATGGGTTAACGAAGCACTTCACGAAAAAAAGATTGCATACATAGCAGATGAAATTACCAATGATAAAAATATTAAAATAGTGCTTATTGCAGGTCCGTCTTCTTCTGGGAAAACAACATTTGCACAAAGATTATCAATTCAGTTGAGAGTAAACGGCAAAAAAACATATGCCGTATCACTTGATGATTATTTTGTCGACAGGCATTTAACCCCAAAGGATGAAAATGGAGATTATGATTTTGAAACTATTGAAGCTTTGGATTTAGAGCTTTTTAATGAACAGCTTCTGGATCTAATCGCGGGGGAAGAAGTTCAAATTCCTGTATATAATTTCAAGGAAGGCAGAAGGGAATATACCAGGGAACCCGTAAAACTGACAAAAGACCACATTATTATAATTGAAGGAATTCATGGGCTGAATGATGACCTTACAAATAACATACCTCAATTCAATAAGTTTAAAATATACATAAGTGCATTGACACAGCTAAACATTGATCATCATAACCGAATTGCAACATCCGATTTGAGACTTTTGAGACGCATTGTAAGAGATAATACCCACAGGGGAAACAATGCTTTAAAAACTATGAAATTATGGGACAATGTTGTGAAAGGCACTGAAAAGTATATTTTCCCCTTCCAGGAAAATGCCGATGCAATTTTTAATTCCGCATTGGTTTATGAGCTATGTGTTCTTAAAAAATATGCAGAGCCTATTATAATGGAAATTGATGAAAACAGTATCTTTTATTCGGAAAGGCAGCGACTGCTGAAATTTTTAAGCTACTTCCTCCCGATTGAAGACGAAAGTGCAATACCAAATACGTCAATCTTAAGAGAGTTTATAGGCGGAAGCCGTTTTGAGTAAAAAAAGTAATGGGGACACACCTTAGTCAGAGTTTAGTCTATAGAAGCACAAGGAATGTCCCGTCAGGGGTGTCTTTGGGGCAAAAGGAATGTCTCTGTTTTAAAAGTCATTTAAATCAATTTTTCCCCTTTTCATTCCCACGGATAAACACAGGCCGATGGATACCATGTTTACAAGCATGAAGGTTCCGCCGTAGCTTATAAAGGGAAGCGGAATTCCCGTAACAGGCATTAAACCCATTGTCATTCCTATATTTTCAAAAATGTGGAATAAAAACATTGAGGTAATGCCTGTTACTATTAATGTACCGAACAAATTCGCGGCATTTTTTGCAATTCTGATAAGTCTGTAAAGTAAGATTGCATACAGGCATAATAGAAATACCCCTCCCACAAGTCCAAATTCTTCACCTATTACAGCAAAAATAAAATCTGTTTCCTTTGTGGGCAGATAACCCAATTGATTTTGGACACCTTTATACAATCCTCTTCCGTATAGCATTCCCGAGCCTATGGCTGTCTTTGATTGAATTACTTGGTAGCCTAAATCATCAGGGTCGGATTCCGGATAAAAGTAGGTTATAATTCTTTCGAATTGGTAATGCTCCACAAGATTTGCATAACGAGAATTTTCATTTTGTGTATAATCCTCCATTATATAGAAAAATGCACTTATACCCACTATTATTAATATTAAACCGATTATCATAATTGACAGCACATATTTTCTGTCAATTCCGGCAATATAAATCATAATTGCGATAAAAAATACAAAAACCAGTGCCGTTCCCAAATCGGGCTGCATTAAAATCAATGCTACCGGCAAAAATGCAAACAATATAATTTTTAATAAAACCGCAGGATGGTTTATGTTATCCCTGTTGATATCGATAAACTTTGCTACGGATATTATGACACCGAATTTAGCTACTTCCGAGGGCTGAAACACTATGGGACCTATGGCTATCCATGACCTTACATTTCCCCAATCGGCAGCTTTTACGGGATTAATCAGGGTATATAAAAGCAAAAGATTTGTCAGTACATAAATAGGAATATAAAAGCTCCCGTATAAATCATAATCAATTAAAATTAATACAAACAAGACTGCCATACCAAGTCCAAAAGCTATTATTTGTGTTTTTAAATAGGCTTCGCTTCCCGCTGCTTTGCTCATTGTGGCGCTTTTTATTATTACAAACCCGTAAATACACAACAATATGGTTGTAATTATCAATATAAAATCAAACCTTTTAAGTTTGCTTTCTTTCTTAAACATATTTATCTCCAGTTTTCATAATATCATAATGGTTATTATATCATATCTTTATACAATCAAAAACAAATATTTTATTGATTGGCAGTTTGTTGTTTATGAAAATAAGTTGACTAAGTTTTCCAAGTCATATAGAATTAAAATTGAGATATTTGTAAAAGGTGAATTAAATGAAGAACAGAAATATAAAAAAAGTTATACCGTATGTGCTTATAATTTCCGGAATAATAATTATAGCAATCGCACTGTATCAAAAGATAAGCACTACATACTATCAAAATAAGTTAGTGGATGAATATTACAAATATATAAGCCGGCTGAATTTTGATGATAATATTGAAGTCGTTGTGCCTCTGCCGGAATCGCCTTCAGAGGAGTCTGCCGCTGCAAGCCGGGAGCATGAAGAAGAACGGGCTGAAGAACCTGAAATACCAAAGGAACCTGATGAAAATCCCGTAGAAAAATATCTTCAAGGAAAAGAAATAAGCGGGATTATTGAAATCCCGAAATTAGGCGTAAAAGCCGCAATTCTTGAAGGAACCGATGACACAGCGTTGAAGTATACGGTGGGGCATTATCCGGGTACCGGGAATCCCGGCAAAAAAGGAAACTATGTTCTCTTAGGTCATAGAAATTACGTATATGGCCATTATTTCAGAAGAATTGATGAATTAAAGCCCGGAGATGAGGTTGTAATTAAAAAAGATTTGGAAACATACACTTATACAATTACGGAATCCTTTGTGGTGAGTCCCGAGGAAGTATGGGTTTTGGAAGATACGGAAGAAATAATGCTGACCATGATTACATGTACACCTGTAATTACCTATACAGACCGGTTGATTGTAAGAGGAGTTATTTCCGAACAATGAGAATAAATCACTGCATGGTGATATAACCAATATTTTTTAAAAGCTGCTATTAAAATTGTGAGACAGAATATTTTTCTGATAAATGTATCCTCTTTTGGCAAAGGGGATTTTTTATTTATGTACAGATGTTTATTTTGCCAGATAATATTTTCAAAGAAGTAAAAGTTCTTTAAATCAGAACAAATGTATGCTATAATCTTAAATAATAACTGAAAGGACTCATTATGTTAATACTTGGAATAGATCCTGGGCTGGCAATTTCAGGCTACGGAATATTAAATTATGCAGGAAATAAATTTGAAGTAATAGAATATGGTGCTGTATTAACAGATAGCTGCGAGGAGTTTCCCAAAAGGCTCAAGCTTATATATGACAGCTACATATCTATTATTGATACGTACAAGCCTGAAGCCGTTGCTATCGAGGAATTGTTCTATAATAAAAATGTAAAGACGGCAATGGCAATTGCACAGGCAAGAGGAGTACATCTTTTGGCGGCAGAAAACAAAAATGTACCTCTTTACGAATATACACCTCTTCAAATAAAGCAGGGAATAGTCGGGTATGGAAGGGCTGAAAAAAGACAGATACAGGAAATGGTAAGAATAATATTGAAATTAAAAGAAATTCCAAAGCCTGATGATGTTGCCGACGGTTTGGCGGCAGCAATCTGTCATGCCCATTCACTTAAGTTTGCGGATAATTTTAAAATCAAAAAATATTAATCCATAGGAGATTATATGATTAGCTATATAAAGGGCGAAGTTGTTAAAAAGGGTATCGATTACTTAATTTTGGACAATAACAATATAGGATATTACATAAATACTTCTTTTTCTACTTTAAATAAAATCAGTGAAAAGGAAAAGGCGGTTATGCTTACATACATGCATATCAGGGAAGATATTATGGCATTGTACGGATTTTTGACTTCTGACGAAATTGAGTTGTTTAAAAAATTAATTTCAGTTAACGGAATAGGACCAAAGGCAGGTCTTGCGGTATTGTCAACCTATGAACCCAATACCGTAAAGGAAATAATTTTAAAAGAAGATGCCGTAAGATTGTCCAAGGTTCCGGGAATAGGTAAAAAGACGGCAAGTAAAATAATACTTGAGCTTAAGGACAAGGTAGGGACAATAGAGGTGCTTCAGGGAGAAGAAATATCCAAAATAAGCAATGAAATGTACGATGTTTCCGAGGCTTTAACAGCTTTGGGATTCAGCTCAATTGAGGTGAAAAAGACATTGGATAATATGAATTTATCGGGAAAATCCGAAAATGACATAATTAAGGAAGCGCTAAAAAATATGAACAGGCAGGGATAATATGTTTGAAAGAGAAAATGAAATAGTTGCCGGCACATTCAATTCGGTTGAAGAGGAATTGGAGCTTAGCTTAAGACCTCAGAAGCTTTCTCAATATATAGGGCAGAATAAAGTTAAGGAAGTATTGAATATATTTATTGAATCCGCCAAAATGAGGAATCAGCCTCTTGATCACGTATTGCTTTCAGGACCGCCGGGACTTGGTAAAACAACATTGGCAAATATAATTTCAAATGAGCTTGGGGTGAACATAAGAGTTACTTCCGGACCGGCAATCGAGAGAGCTGGGGATTTGGCTGCAATACTTACAAATTTAAATGAAAATGATGTTTTGTTTATTGATGAAATTCACAGGCTCAATAAAACAGTGGAAGAAATTATGTATCCTGCTTTGGAAGATTTTGCTCTGGATATTATAATCGGAAAAGGACCTTCCGCAAGATCCATAAGGCTTGATCTGCCTAAATTCACATTGATTGGGGCAACCACCCGCTCAGGTATGCTTGCATCGCCCTTGAGGGACAGATTTGGCGTCATGTGCAATTTGGATTTTTATGAGCCGGTGGATTTAAAGGAAATAGTTCTTCGCTCGGCAGGAATTATTGATATTCAAATTGATGAAAAGGGAGCGGATGAAATTGCAAAACGTTCAAGAGGAACTCCGCGAATTGCGAACAGGCTTTTAAAAAGAGTAAGGGATTACGCAATAGTTAAATGCAAAGGGATTATAGATGCGCAAACTGCGGATAAGGCTCTTAAAATGCTTGAAATTGATGAAATAGGATTGGATAAATTAGACAGACGTATTTTAAACACTATTATTGATTTTTACAAAGGAGGTCCCGTGGGACTTGACACCCTTGCAGCTTCCATTGGCGAAGAAAAAGGAACAATAGAAGATGTTTATGAGCCTTATCTTCTTCAGATAGGATATTTAAACCGCACACCAAGGGGAAGGGTTGTTTCGGAATTAGGTTACAAGCATGTTAAAAAAATAAGAAAAAAAGAAGATCAAATAAATATGTTAGAGGATAACTATGAAAAAGAATTTGATTAAATTATTTACTATAACCATTATGTTGACCTTTTTATTTCCTGCCACGGCTTATGGGAAAAAACAGGATGACATTTACGTGAGGGTAAGAATCAGATATCCCAGATTATTTAACGAACAAACATCATTTGAAGGATATGACGGAATAACTTTATATGACGAAGAAAATGAAATGTTCAGCCTTGATGATAATCTTAATTTAAGAATTGATACATATTATACGGCAAATTATTATATTACGGATAGCAGCCAAGGTATCCACGGTCCTTATCATGCGGTATTGCGGGATGAAATTTATCCTTCCTATAAAGAAGCATATGTGAAAGCAGAAGAATTAAAAGAAGAGTTTGACAGTGAGTTTTATCCATATCTGATTGAAAAGGGATATACTGTTTGCGGCGGAAACTTTACCGATAAAAGATCATCGGAAAAATTAGCCGATGAACTAATCGATGAAGGCTATACTGCGGAATCAATCAACGGCAACAAAGAAAATATAGTAGCATATAACAAAAATAAACCTGTTTTTATGTATAAAAAGGACATGCCTGTTTATTTTTCCTCATACAACGAAAATGAAGATTATGAAATGCTTAAGGTTGACAACAGGGCTTACAGAGGAAAAATAACATTAAAAATTGCTGAGGATTTTAAGCTTCTGACAATAAACCATGTGGAGCTTGAAAATTACTTGTACGGAGTTGTTCCCAATGAAATTTCCGCTTCCTGGGGAATGGAGGCACTTAAAGCCCAAGCTTTGGCTGCAAGAACATATGCTGTTTACAGCATTAAGCCAAGACAGGATTACGATATGGAAGACAATCAAAACAGTCAGGTTTACATGGGATATGATTATGAAAAAGAATCCACCAACAGGGCAGTCAATGAAACTAAGGGTGAAATGATTTATTATGACAATGAATTGATTCAGGCATTTTATCATTCAACCAGCGGAGGCTCGACGGAAGATTCGGAAAATGTCTGGTATGAGAATTTGCCATACCTTAGAGGCGTAAATGACGAATTTTCGGATAATTCGGATTCACCTCATACCAGTTGGCAAACAACATACTACAAGGAAGATATAATAAGAATTTTAAATCTTGACGGCAATGATGTGGACGAATTGTACGGAATTCAAATAAAGAAGGTTTCTGAAAATAACAGGGTGCTGGAATGTATATTTTTGACTGATGCAGGGGAAGTTTCATATAAGAAAGAAAACGCAAGGATTCTTTTGGGATTGAAAAGCTCTTGGTTTTCAATAGAAAACGGAAATTCATTTTATTTCATAACCGAATACTTTCCGGCAATTGAAAGCTGGGAAACAGAAATTCCTTCAAGAGGCGGAATTATTGATTTAATAACAGAAGAAGAAATAGAAGAAACAGAAGAAGAAACAGGCAATGAAATGAAGCCTGAAATGGGAAGTATTATAGGCAAATATGCCATTACCGATGATGGAACCCAAAAAATAAGCCGGGAAAAATTATCCTTCATAAGCTCAAAAGGTGTATCCGTAGTAGATACTGATTCGAAGCAATATAATTTTGAAGGAAGAGGCTGGGGACACGGGATAGGCATGAGTCAGTACGGAGCTAAACAAATGGCTGAAGAAGGCTATACCTATGATGAAATATTACAACATTATTATACCGGAGTAACAATTAAATGACAAACTTTAAAACAAGCGATTTTTATTACGATTTGCCGGAAAGGCTCATAGCTCAAACTCCTATTAAGGAAAGAGACCATTCAAGGCTTTTGGTTTTAGATAAAAAAACAGGAGAAATCTCACATAAGTATTTTTATGACATAATTGATTATTTAAATGAAGGAGACTGCTTAGTTATTAATGATACTAAGGTTCTCCCCGCAAGATTATTCGGAACACGAAAGGATACCAAAGCTGTAATTGAATTTCTTTTGCTTAAAAGAATAGACGACAGCAGATGGGAAACATTGGTGAAGCCGGGGAAAAAAGCAAGGTTAGGTGCGGAAATTGTTTTTGAAGAGAATTTTCTTACAGGGAAAATTGTTGATATTCTTGAAGAAGGCAATAGAATTATTGAATTTCAATATGAGGGCATATTTGAAGAAATATTGGATAAATTAGGCGAGATGCCGCTGCCCCCGTACATACACGAGAAATTGGAGGATAAGGACAGATATCAAACAATTTATGCAAAACATTTAGGCTCTGCAGCTGCTCCGACGGCAGGTCTTCACTTTAACGACAAGCTGCTTGCGGACATAGAAAAAAAGAATGTTAATATAGCCAAACTTACTTTGCACGTAGGACTTGGAACATTCAGACCTGTTAAGTCTGAATATATAGATGGTCATATAATGCACTCTGAATATTATGAGCTCAATGACAGTGAAGCAAATAAAATAAATATTGCCAAACAAACAGGGCACAAGGTTATTTCTGTGGGAACTACAAGTGTCAGGACATTGGAAACAATCGCCGATGATGAAGGAAACGTGAAAGCCCAAAAAGGATGGACAAATATTTTCATATACCCGGGCTATAAATATAAAGCGGTGGATTCCTTGATAACAAATTTCCATCTCCCCGAATCAACCTTGATTATGTTAGTAAGTGCATTGGCAGGAAAAGAAAATATTATGAAAGCATATCGTGAGGCTGTAGAAAGAGAATACAGATTTTTCAGCTTTGGAGATGCAATGTTTATAAAGTAGGTGAAATATGTTTAAATTTGAGTTAATAAAAGAATCTAAGGAATGCAAGGCAAGATTAGGAAAAATCCATACTCCCCACGGTGACATAGATACACCGGTTTTTATGCCTGTAGGAACAAAGGCAACGGTTAAGGCTATGACACCTGAAGAAATGAAGGATTTAGATGCCCGTATAATTTTAGGAAATACGTATCATCTTTATTTAAGACCGGGACATGAGTTAATAAAGGAAGCCGGCGGCCTGCACAAATTTATGAACTGGGACAGACCGATTTTAACGGACAGCGGCGGATTTCAGGTTTTCAGCCTTGGCGATTTGAGAAAAATAAAAGAAGAAGGTGTGGAGTTTCGCTCCCACATAGACGGTTCAAAGCATTTTATCAGCCCCGAAAAATCCATGGAAATACAAAATTGTTTAGGTTCTGACATAATGATGGCGTTTGATGAGTGTGCGCCTTATCCGGCAACTTATGAATACGTTAAAAAATCTATGGAGAGAACGACCAGATGGGCAAAAAGGTGTAAGGAATATCATAAAAATACCGAAAATCAAGCTTTGTTCGGAATTGTTCAGGGAGGCATGTACGAGGATTTAAGAATCGAAAGTGCAAAGCAAATTACAGATATTGATTTTCCGGGGTATGCGATAGGAGGCTTAAGCGTGGGTGAGCCTAAAGATTTAATGTGCGGGGTTATGGACTACACCGTAGAATTGCTTCCGAAGGATAAGCCAAGATATTTAATGGGTGTGGGAAGTCCGGATTATTTATTTGAAGCTGTTGAAAGAGGAATAGATATGGCAGACTGCGTGCTGCCCACAAGAATGGCAAGACACGGAGCATTTTTAACCGGAAAGGGACAGCTGACTATCAAGAATGCAAGGTATAAAAATGATTTTAGCCCAATCGACGAAAATTGCGGCTGCTATACCTGCAAAAATTATTCAAGAGCTTATATAAGACATTTATTCGGTGAAAAAGAAATATTGGGAGCAAGGCTTGCATCAATACATAATTTATTTTTCTTGATTAATCTAATGAAAAGTATTAGAATGAGTATAATGGAAGATAATTTCATAAAATTCAAAAAGGAATTTTATGAAAATTACGGATATTAAATAAACACATAGGAGGAAGCATGCCACAGGAATATAGCGGTATTATAATGTTGGTCATTTTCTTTGGAATAATGTATTTCACAATGATAAGACCACAGAAAAAGAAAGACAAAGAAATCAAGTCAATGAGAGAAAGCCTGTCAATAGGGGATGAAGTAATTACTATTGGCGGCATACATGGTAAAGTTGTTAAAGTAAATGATGAAATTGTAACCTTGGAAATAGCATTCGGAAAACAAAGAATCGAGTTTTCCAAATGGGCTGTCGGAAGTGTGTCTAAGAAGGGCAAAGATAAGCCGGTTAAAGCGGAAGCTGAAGAAACTGTTGATGATAAAGAAGAGGACAAATAAAAAAGAGCACAGCAGCTCTTTTTTTTATAAGGGGGATTTTACATGTATAATAGATTAGGCTGCAAGAAAAAATCACCAAATTTATATTTGGTGATTTTTTTAGGGTGCGCCACCATGTTTGATGGATTGATTGTAAAGATTGTAAAGATTCGTTATTTTTTCATCAACTTCTTGCCAATCACTATTATTTCGTGAGAAACCAAAGGAATCGCCGATAACAGTATCAAATTTATCCATTCTTTTAATGACAGCTGACTTGTTTCAAATACTTCGGTAAGGAAAGGAATTTCCGTTACGAGTACCTGCATCAATAAGCCTGCCGCAAATGCACCAATCATTGCAAGATTATCTATATGACTCATTTGGAATAATGATTTGTCATAATTTCTCATACCTATCGCATGGAAGAGCTGAGAAATACCAAGTGTTGTAAATGCATAGGTCTGAGCGTGTTTGATAATGCTGTATTCAGCTCCGTTTACCATAATTACCTGTTCAAGCATATATCTTATATTGTCTAATGTTACCGCCATGCCTGCCTCATTCAGGTGCATAATGGGTGACCATAAAAAGGCTCCCAATGTTAATGCCGCAATCATTGCTCCGTTATATATGGTAAATGCCAAACCGCCGTGAGCGAATAAACTTTCCATGGAATCCCTTGGCTTTTCATTCATAATCTCACTGTCCTTGGGGTCAACACCAAGGGCTAAAGCAGGAAGCGAGTCGGTTATGAGGTTAATCCATAGAATGTGTATGGACTGCAAGGGAGCAGCAAGACCTGCCGCAATAGCCGAAAACATGGAGATAACTTCTCCAAAGTTTGAAGATAACAAAAATAATACTGTTTTCTGAATATTTTTATAAATTCCTCTTCCTTCGGCAACTGCCTTTTCAATTGTAGCAAAGTTGTCATCCGTAAGAACCATGTCCGATGCACCCTTGGCAACGTCAGTACCTGTAATGCCCATGGCAACCCCAATATCTGCCGCCTTTAATGAAGGAGCGTCGTTAACGCCGTCACCTGTCATTGAAACAATGCTTCCGTTAAACTTGAAGGCCTTTACTATCATTACCTTATGTTCGGGAGAAACCCTTGCAAAAACACGAATATTTTCAACTTTCTTATTTAAATCTTCCTGGGTTAATTCATTTAATTCGCCGCCTGTTATACATTGGTTTTCATCTTCGGCAATACCAAGCTCCTTGGCAATTGCCAATGCTGTATCCTTGTGGTCTCCCGTTATCATAATTGTTTTGATTCCGGCATTTTTTAGGGTTTTTACGGAAGCCTTCGCTTCGGGGCGGGGCGGGTCAATCATACCTACCAAACCTACAAATGTAAGATTTTCTTCACTTGCAGAATCATCATCTTCTTTAATTCCGAGAGCCAATACTCTTAAAGCTCCCTTTGCCATTTCTGTTGCAGCCTTGTTTATATCTTCGATGTGCTGCTTGTTTATATCTATTATTTCGCCGTTTAAGTATATTTTTTTGCACCTGTCCAAAAGAATATCCATGGCACCCTTGGTGTAGCTCATAACCTTGCCTTTGGTGTCCTTATGTACGGTAGTCATTAATTTCCTTGCTGAATCGAAGGATTGTTCATTGATTCTTGGATTTGTTTCTTCCAATTCTTCCCTAATCACATTTATATTTGTTCCCATATCCAAAAGAGCTAATTCCGTGGGATCGCCGATTCTTGTATTGTTGGCTGTGGATGCATCATTGCAAAGTACAAATCCGTTTAAAAACAATTCGTTTTTTTCATAGGATAAATCATCTACATTTTTTATTTCACCATTCAAATAAACTTTTGTAACGGTCATTTTATTCTGTGTGAGCGTACCGGTCTTATCGGAACATACAATACTTACGGCTCCTAAAGTTTCGACTGCGGGAAGCTTACGTACTATTGTGTTTACCTTGACCATTCTGGTTACACCAAGTGCCAGAACTATTGTTACAACAGCCGTTAAACCTTCGGGTACGGCGGCAACAGCCAATGCAATTGCAGTGATAAACATTTCAATTATGTCTCTACCCTGTAAAACAGCAATACCAAACATAGCCACAACTATCACAACAGCAACTATACCAAGAACCTTTCCAAGATCGTTGAGTCTTTTTTGAAGGGGAGTCAATTCTTCGGTGCTTTCGTTTATCATTGCGGCGATTTTGCCTATTTCGGTATTCATTCCCGTATAAACTACAACACCTTCGCCACGGCCGTATGAAACACTTGTTGAAGAAAAAGCCATGTTTATTTGATCTCCGATTCCTACCTTTTCGTCGGCAACATGTTCTGCAACCTTGTCAACCGGTACGGATTCTCCTGTTAAGGCAGATTCTTCAATTTTTAAATTAACTGATTGGATAAGCCTTAAGTCTGCCGGAATAATTCGTCCTGCTTCAAGTATTACTATATCTCCTGTTACAAGTTCCTGTGCGGGTATTTCCATTATTCTGCCGTCCCGTCTTACCATTGCAAAGGGGCTCGAAAGGTTCTTTAAAGCTTCAAGTGCAGCCTCTGCCTTTGATTCCTGAACCATACCTATCACTGCATTCAATAAAACAACCAATAATATTATTATTGCATCCGTTACTTCATTCAATGCAATAGATATTGCAGCAGCAGCAAACAATATATAAATTAGTGTGTCTTTTAACTGAGCTAAAAACATCTGCAGCTTTGTTTTTCCTTTTTTCTCAATTAAAGCATTCGGACCGTCCGATAACAGTTTTTTCTTAGCTTCTTCCTGACTTAAACCGGCATTTGACGTATTTAATTCAGTAAATGTTTCTTTAATGCTCTTTTGATAATACATAATTCGCTCCTTTAGATTATTTATTATAGCATTTTAAAAAAAAAGACTTTTAGTATACCTAATCAGATATACTAAAAGTCTTGTTACCTAAGTTACCCCCTTAGGATTTTCAGCCAGAATACAAGGATTCAGTGATGTTGACTGAAAATTTTAAAACTACTCCCTTTTAGTAAGATAACTTTATCAAATGTTAAAATTTTTGTCAAGCTTAATTTAAATGTTCTTTTTTATTATTGCATGAATATCATTTAATAAGTTATATGTAATCAAGGAGGCACTATGTTAGGTAAATTACTTAAGTATTCTCTGTATTTATTTATTTTTTCTTTAATAATATTTTTTATACTTACTGTTTATATATATTATTTTTCAAGAAACCCTGATTTTGAAATAATCTACAGTTTTGTTGTTCCTATTATCATATTCATTGTTTCAATGATGTATTCAAGAAGCATTCACGAGAGAGGACTGCTAAGGGGAATTGAGCTTTGGATAATATATTTTGTAATTGTTTTGTTGATGAAAGTTTTATTCGGATATCCTGCTGAAATTAAGATACTTTACAACGCTGTTATTCTTATTATGTCAATATTGGGAGGAATTATCGGCGTAAACTTAAAAAGCAGGAAGCCGCAATAAAAACTATAATAAAATTTGAAGAAATTTAAAAAAACACTTTAAAATAATCTCTATTAATGCTATAATTTAGAAAGCTTATGAGGAGGTTTCAAATGAAATACATAAAAACACTGAATAATACTAAATTAACGGATAATATAAGCGTTAAGGGATGCGGAGAATGCCAGACATCATGTCAATCGGCATGTAAAACTTCTTGTACCGTTGGAAATCAAAAGTGCGAGAATAAATAGGATTGGAAAGTAAGGCGCAGCCTTCGTCATTCTGAACAGCAGGCGAGGGATTTTCTATGCGCCCTGCCTATTTTTTTTCGATGATCTTCTTGAGCTGTGGCCTCGGGATGGCGGGTATTCATAGCAATGAAATAATTGTGTTATATTATTTTGCCTTAGAGCAAATTTTTTTTTGGAGGAAGTTATGATACATGTTTTTAATATAAAGGATTTATATTTTGCAATTGATACAAACAGCGGATTGGTGCATGCCGTAGATGAGATAGTATACGACTTATTGATTGATGAGAAATTCAAATGTGAAAATGCTCTTAATCAATTAAATGATAAATATGGCGAAAAAACAGTTAAGGAAGCTATTTCCGAAATTAATTATTTAATTGATAACAAAATGCTTTATACGGAAGGTACAAGCTATATTAACAAAATTGAGCCTGCAATAAAAGCAATGTGTTTGAATATGACCCACGACTGTAATTTAAGATGCGAATATTGTTTTGCTTCGCAAGGTACATACAATGGTGAAAAAGCATTTCTAAGCTTTGAAACAGGGAAAAAGGCATTTGACTTTTTAGTTCAAAGCTCAGGCAAGAGAAGAAACTTAGAGGTCGATTTCTTTGGGGGAGAACCCCTTATGAATTTTGAAACAATCAAAAAATTGGTTGATTACGGAAGATCATTGGAAAAGGATAATAACAAGCATTTCAGATTTACCGTCACCACAAACGGTGTTCTTTTAGATGAGGATAAAATAAATTATATCAATGAAAATATGGACAATGTTGTTTTAAGTATTGACGGCAGAAAAGAAACAAATGACAGAATGAGAAAAACAATAAATGGAAAGGGAAGCTACGAAGTAATAATCAATAATTTCAAAAGCTTCATAAGCAAAAGAGGAAATAGGGATTATTTTGCAAGGGGAACCTACACAGCCTATAATTTAGACTTTTCGGAGGATGTAAAACATATGAGAGAAGTAGGCTTTGATAAAATTTCCGTTGAGCCTGTTGTTGCTTTGCCTGAGGAAAAATATGCACTTAAGGAAGAGCACATAGATATATTAAAACAAGAATATGAAAAGCTGGCGGAATATTATGTCGATTCGTATAACACCGATAAAAAATTTCAGTTTTTCCATTTTAATATAGAGCTGGACGGAGGTCCCTGCATTTACAAAAGGTCCATAGGCTGCGGAGCCGGTACGGAATATGTTGCGGTAACTCCTTCAGGTGAATTGTATCCCTGTCATCAGTTCGTAGGGCAGGAAGAATTTATAATAGGCAATGTGGATGACGGTATTACAAATGAGGAAATTGTAAATAAATTTAAAAATGTTTCGGTTAACGAAAAGCCCGTGTGCAAGGATTGCTGGGCTAAATACTATTGCAGCGGAGGCTGCCATGCCAATGCATATAATTTCAACAAGGATTTCAACATTCCTTACGGAGTCGGATGCGAGCTTGAAAAAAAGAGAATCGAATGCTCCATATATATAAAGGCTATGAATGAACAGTAACTAAGAATCTCAGGTTTTAAAGGATGAGTTCACGCAGTCTCCTTCACCAATTTATGTGCTCCTTATGTCGCATAAATTGAGAAGTCGTTGCATATATAAATTTGCGTAAAATTGTTTAATAACTAAAAAATAGTGGTAATTATATATACAAGTATAGTATAATACAATTAATTTAAAATTCTATATCGGAGAGGAGTGTTATTATGCAACTTGGTTTTATAGTAATTCTTATAATAGCTATTTTTGTAGCAATCTTTGCAATCCAAAATGGAACACCGGTTCCTGTTGATTTGTTTTTTGCAAGATATGAAATGCCTTTAGCGGTAATAATGATGGTCTGTCTTATCCTTGGAGCTGTTATACTTTTAATTTTAGGCACTACAAGACAGTTTAAGAAAAGGTCGGAGCAAAAGGAATTGAAAAATAAAATCAAGATATTTGAAACGGAAAAGGCTCAAAATGACATAAATATTAAAGCTTTAGAATCAGATAAACAAAATCTTATGAAAACAAATGAAGAGCTAAATGCAAAAGTTACCGAGCTAAAGGACAAAATTAAAATGCAGGAAGGATTATTAACAGAAAAAGTCCGGGAATTAGAGGTATTAAAAACTCAGGGCATTGGTGAAAATGTAACTGAAATTATAGATGAAGGTGCTAAAGAAACTGATAATGAAAACAGTGAAGTTGAAAGTCAATGAATTCAATGATGATGAAGTAGAAAATATCAGCAAAAGATTTAATCTGTTAAAAACATCGTCGAAAATACTTTTAAACAGGAATATTAAAACTTTTGATGATATAGAACAATTCCTTGACCCGGACTTCAAATATTTTGAAAGTGCCGAGAATTACAAAGATATTGACAAAGGTTGTAAAAGAGTAATTGAAGCAATCAATAACAATGAAAGAATTTTGATATATGGGGACTACGATGTTGACGGAGTAACTTCCATAAGCCAATTTATTGTTTATTTAAAAAAGGCGGGTGCGGATGTTAATTATTATGTTCCGGAAAGAGAACTTGAAGGATACGGTATAAGCAGCCAATTCGTTGACAGTATTAAAAGCGGCAAAATAATTGTGGATTTACTGATAACAGTGGACTGTGGTATTGCTGAAATCGAAAAAATCGATGAAATTACAAAGCATATTAAGGATGTAATTATATTAGACCATCATCAGTGCAGGGAAGAGCTTCCAAAGGCTTATGCCGTAATTAATCCAAAACAAAAAGATTGTCCGTCGGAAAACAAGCATTTATGTGCAGCAGGACTATCTTTTAAATTTTTGTTATATTTAAATAAGTTTTTAAAATTAAGCGATATTGAGGATGTATTGCTTGAATATGCCTGCCTCGGTACTATTGCCGACATAGTTGACTTAGTAAAGGATAATAGGATTATTGCGGAAAACGGTTTAAACTATATAAATAATACGAAAATTTTGGGTCTTAAAAAATTGATTGATGTATCAGGCATAAAGGATAAAACAATAAAATCATACCATATAGGATTTATAATAGCTCCTCGTATCAATGCGGCGGGCAGAATGGCATCAGCCAAAAAAGCAATCGAGCTGATGCTTACCGATGATGAAAAAGAGGCTGAAAAGCTCGCCTTGGAATTGGAGAACCTGAACAGCGCCAGAAAAGAAGCGGAATGTGTAATATTCAATGAAGCTGTTGAGAAAATCGAAGCAGATTTTTTGTATAAAAAGAATGTAATTGTTGTATACGGAAAGGACTGGCATGAAGGTGTGATTGGTATTGTTGCATCAAGGCTTACGGAAAAATATTTCAAGCCAAGTGTTGTTATTTCCGTTAAGGACGGAATAGGGAAGGGTTCGGCAAGAAGCTTGGAAAATGTTGATATATTCGAATCATTTAAGTGCTCCGACTGTTATCTTGAAAAATACGGCGGACACAAGCTTGCTGCAGGTCTCACCATATTGGAAAAAAACATATACTCCTTCACCAATGAACTGAATAATTATATCGGTTCTGTCATTGATGATGAATATATTTATAATGAAATAAGCGTAGATGCAATATTAAAGATTCCTGACATTAACTTAAGGCTTTATGATGAAATAAATAAGTTTGAACCCTTCGGCTCGGGCAACCCAAAACCATTATTAGCTCTAAGGGATGTAAATTTAAAAAATATTCGGAAGGTTGGGAAAGAAGGCAATCATTTAAGCTTTATGCTATCCCGGGAAGGGTGCAGTATTCCTGTTATAGGATTCGGAAAAATCGGCATGCTTGAAAAAATACTTTCCATACCATATTCATACATCGTACATTTAAATGAGAACATATTTAATGGAAAAAGAAGCGTACAGCTGATTTTGCATAATGTTGAGGAACAAGAAAATTTCGATTACAAAATAGATGATGAAAAGATAAAAATATTAAAGATTTTAATTAATAAAACAAAATCTAAAATAATCAAGACAGATATATTTATGCTTGTAGAAAAGCTTAATAAATTATATAATACAAAAATAACAGCTGAAGAAATAGTATGTATTTTAAAAAAGGCAGACAATATACAATATGCTTTAAAAAATGACATATTGTATATTAAAAAATGAACCATGGAGGGACCATGAAATTAAAAGATAAAATTCGAGTTATAGAAAACTTTCCCGCTGAAGGAATTAGTTTTAAAGACATTACAACATTGCTTAAAGATGCTGAAGCACTAAATGAATGTATAAATCAAATGGCGGAAAGATTTGATGATGTTAAGATTGATTTAATTGTAGGACCTGAATCAAGGGGCTTTATATTTGCCACACCTTTGGCTTATTTGTTAAAAACGGGATTTGTGCCCGTAAGAAAGCCGGGGAAGCTTCCTGCGGAAACAATTAAATATGAATATGAATTGGAATACGGCACAGACTCTTTGGAAATACACAAGGATGCAATCAAAAAAGGACAAAAAGTATTGATTGTGGATGATTTGTTGGCTACCGGAGGTACAATGTACGCTACGGCAAAATTAGTTGAAAAGTTAGGCGGAGAGGTTGCCGGGTTAGGCTTCCTCATAGAGCTGAGCGATTTGAAAGGAAGAGACAGATTAAAAGGATATAAGGTAGAATCATTAATAACATATGATAAATAGAAGCCCTAACCCCATTTTTCAGAGTGTTTTTTCTGAAAAATGGCGGTAGGTCTTTCGCAACGAATTCCCAATTTATGCGACGTCAGGAGCAAATAAATTAGTGAATTTTCCTGCGAACCCCATTTTAAATTCTACTTATGCAGGTGAGCTATGTTAGGAAATATTATTAATCAAATTGAATCATACAATCCAAATGCTGATTTAAGTGTTGTTGTCAAGGCATATAATTTTGCCGAGATGGCACATTCAAATGCACAAACAAGATTTTCCGGTGAAAGATATTTTATTCACCCTTATAATGTTGCTCTTATTTTGGCTGACTTGCATGTTGATGTCCAAACTATTGCAGCAGGTCTTTTGCATGATGTTGTTGAAGATACGGGTATTACCTACAATGAAATAAAAAGAGAGTTCGGCGAAGAAATTGCCAACATGGTGGACGGTGTTACAAAGCTTAGCAAGGTCAAGTACAGAAACAAGGAAGAACGGCAGGCTGAATCCTTAAGAAAAATGATTATAGCAATGTCAAAGGATATAAGGGTTGTTATTATAAAATTAGCCGATCGCCTTCACAATATCAGGACTCTGCAATATATGCCTGATGAAAAACAATACCAAAAGGCTATGGAAACTATAGAAATATATGCCCCTATAGCAAACCGGCTTGGTATTGCGTCAATTAAATGGGAATTGGAAGATTTAAGCTTAAAATATATAGATCATGAAGGATATGAGGATTTACAGAAAAAGGTTCAGGAGAAAAGCGAAAAAAGGAAGGATTATATTTCCCACATTATAGATGTTATTCAGGAGAAGCTTAAAGAATCTGGAATGGAAGCCGATATTAAGGGAAGACCGAAAAGCTTGTACAGCATTTATAAAAAAATGTACCACAAAAACAGATCCTTTGAGCAAATATATGATTTGATTGCGGTAAGAATAATTGTGGAAAATATAAAGGATTGTTACGGAGCTTTAGGAATTGTTCATACTTTATGGAAACCGGTACCGGGAAGATTTAAGGATTATATTGCAATGCCTAAACCAAATATGTACCAATCCCTGCATACAACCGTAATAGGTCCCGAGGGGGAGCCCTTTGAAATACAAATAAGAACATTGGAAATGCACAGAACTGCCGAATATGGTATAGCAGCTCACTGGAAATATAAAGAGGGCATTGATGAAAACGCCAAATATGAAGAAAAATTAAATTGGCTCAGACAAATGCTCGAATGGCAGCAGGATACAAATGACCCTCAGGAATTTATGGAAGCTTTGAAAATTGATTTATACACCGATGAAGTGTTTGTATTTACGCCTAAGGGTGAGGTTGTGAATTTGCCTACAGGTTCAACTCCCATAGATTTTGCCTACAGGGTTCACAGTGCAGTGGGAAACAGATGCGTGGGAGCAAAAGTTAACGGCCGCATTGTTCCGATCGACACTAAGCTTAAAACAGGGGATCAGGTTGAAGTGCTCACATCCCAGTCAAGTGCGGGACCAAGCAGGGATTGGCTGAAAATAGCTGCTTCAAGTCAGGCAAAATCCAAAATAAGAAAATTTTTCAAGGAAAAAGATAAAGATTTTAATGTTGAAAAAGGAAAAGAATTAGTAGAAAGAGAAATTAAAAAGCAAGGCTACCAGGTAGCAGATTTACTGAAGGATGATTGGATTAAAACAGTTGCGGATAAATACAACATGTTTACCGTAAGCAACCTTTATGCGGCGGTTGGTAACGGAGGCATAACCGAAAACCAGATAGTCAACAGGCTAAGATTAATATATCTTGATAAGAACAAGGATAAAATAGAGCTTGAGAAAATTGAAAGTCTTGAAAAGTCAACGGTAAAAACTCCTCAAAGAATTGAGAAGCATGCATCGGGGGTAATCATAAAGGGAATTGACAATATAAAGGTTCGTTTTTCAAAATGCTGCAATCCTGTTCCCGGAGATGCCATAGTAGGTTATATTACCAGAGGCAGGGGAGTTTCCGTTCACAGGGCTGACTGCACAAATATTCATGATTTAAGTGATTCCCAAGACCAAAGATTCATAGATGTTCAGTGGGATTATAAGGAAAAAGCTACATTTTTAAGCGAGCTTCAGATTAAGGCATTAGACAGACCAAAACTTTTGCAGGATTTGACGGCATCATATGCAGAGGTTAAGCTTAATGCGGTATCGCTTAATTTAAGAATAAACAAAGAAAAAATTGCAATTGTAGATATCGGATTTGAAATAAATGAAACAAAACAAATTGAAGATTTGATAAAAAGAATAAAAAAATTAGATGGAGTATTGGAAGTTTACAGGAATAAAAAATAAGGAGGGTGGACACACCTTCAAAGCAGAGTGACTCTCTGTGGGACAGCTTTGAAGAAATGTCCCCGTACATATGAGAGCAGTTGTGCAGCGCGTAAAAAGCGCAAACGTAAAGGTTGAAAATAAAATCAAAGGAAGTATAGAACAGGGAATTTTACTTCTGCTTGGCATTGAAGAAACAGACGGCGAAAATGATTTGGAATATATGTGTGATAAGGTTCCAAACTTAAGAATATTTGAAGATGAAAACGGGAAAATGAACAAAAGCCTGTTGGATGTGGGAGGAAGCATATTGGTAATTTCTCAGTTTACACTTTTAGGTGATGCGAGAAAGGGAAGAAGACCAAGTTTTATTGCTGCCGCCCGACCGGAGAAGGCAATACCCATGTATGAAAAATATATTGCTGTAATGAAGGAAAAAAATATTTTTACACAAGCAGGGGAATTTGGTGCTGACATGGCGGTAGAGTTAATTAACGACGGTCCTGTTACCATACTTCTTGACAGCAAGAAAGTTTTTTAGGAGGATAATATGATATTTGAAGCATTGGAAGTGGGCATATACGGTGCTAACTGCTATATTGCGGGAAGCGAGGAAACTCATGAAGCAGCCATAATAGACCCCGGCGCTGAATTTAATAAAATCGACAAAAAGATAAATGCCTTGGGATTGACACCTAAGATTGTTATACTGACCCACTGTCATGGAGACCATATCGGAGCTGTTGAAGAATTTATTGATAAATACGGTACAAAAGTGTATATTCACACGGAAGATGCGGAGGCGCTGAATAACGGCAGCATGAATTTTTCCAAGTCAATGTTCGGCAAAGGAATTTCAATAAAAGCAGATGTTGAGCTTGAGGATGGGGATATGATAACCTTGGGTGAATTGAAATTTGAAATAATCCATACGCCGGGACATACAAGGGGCGGTATCTGCATCAAGGTTGGAAATATTATGATGACAGGTGACACTTTGTTTAGTAATTCTATCGGAAGAACTGATTTCCCCGGAGGATCCTTTGAGGAAATAATAAAATCAATAAAAGATAAAATCTTTAAATATGAAGATGATACAGTCATTTATCCCGGTCACATGTCACCGTCCACAATAAAAAAAGAAAAACAATATAACCCGTTTGTGAATTAAGATAACAATGTTTAAATTTTATTTTTCGGGTCATGACTATGAATATGAAGCAAGAAATGCATTTAGGGTATTTGATTTAAATACTGACTATGAAATATCGGATATAGATTCCTTTGAAGGAACGGGATTGTCTGTTGTATCATACCTTGAAGAAAATGAGGTTTTTCGTGCAAAAGCAATGCTATATAAGGACAATGAACTGCTGTATGAGTCAATCTATAACAGCAATGATATTATTTTGGAGAAATGCAGCGCTAAGAAACTAAGAAAAACATTGGTAGTAAAAACAATACACAATGTTCTGAAACAATACTACAATGTTTATCCCGATTATGGTATTTTAACGGGGGTAAGAGTGGTTAAAATTTTAATCACCGCAAGAAAATACTCTAAAAGCAATGAAGAAATAAACCATATTCTTAAGAATACATATGAAGTAAAAGAAGAAAAAATAAAGCTTCTGTGGGATATATTAAAAATAGAAGAAAAATATATTGATGAGGACATAAACAACAATAATTACAACCTGTATATAGGCATACCATTTTGCCCTACAAAATGCAGCTATTGCTCCTTTACGTCATATGTAAATTGCCCTGACGTAAAAATAAATTCCTACGTGGAAACATTAATCTACGAGATTGAAAAAACAATTGAGCTTGCCAAAAAGAAAAACTTAAATCTACATACAATTTATTTTGGCGGCGGAACGCCCTCTGTTTTAAGTGAGGAGCAAATAAACAAAATTTTTAATACATTAAAAAAGCATTATGATTTATCAAAAATAAAGGAAATTACTTTTGAAGCCGGACGACCGGACACCATAGATGAACAAAAGCTTCTTTGCTTAAAAAATAATTTTGTTAACAGAATATCCGTAAACCCTCAAACAATGAATGATAAAACTCTGACATTAATAGGAAGGAATCACCTGAGCGATGAAATTATTGAAAAATATTTAATTGCAAGGGAAGTAGGGTTTAGGACAATAAATATGGATATTATTTTGGGGTTGCCGGGAGAAAATGAATCGGATGTAAGAAATACAATTGAAATTATTTCGGATTTAAACCCTGAGAATATCACCGTTCATTCTTTAGCCTATAAAAAACACTCGGAGCTTACAAGGGAAAGCTCTGAATTATATAAGGATTATGAATTGATTAAAAAAATGCATGATATAATTAAAAAAACATGTGATGAAAAGGGCTATAAACCATACTATATGTACAGGCAGAAGAATATTAAGGGCAATTCCGAAAATGTAGGCTATACAAAGGAAGGCAGGGAGAGTATTTACAACATGGTTATCATCGAAGAATTAGAAACAATACTCGCCTGCGGTCTTGGAGCTTCAAGCAAAATAATCACAGGGGAAAACAGGCATGAACCTGTGCGAAATTTTAAAAGTTTAGAAGAATATTCAAATCGAATTGATGAAATAATTAAAAAAAAGAAAAATTTATTAGGAGTGTGAAATGAAAAAAATAAAAGCATTTTATATGGAAGGCTGCCCCCATTGCAGGAAGGCTTTTAAAATAATCGACGAATTAAAATCAAATAACCCTCAGTATTCAAATGTTGAAATAGAGTACATAGATGAAAACAAGGAAGTAAAAATGGCAAGCACCTACGATTATTACTATGTTCCTACATTTTATGTGGACGGCGTGAAAATACACGAGGGTGTACCCACCGAAGAAAAAATCGAAAAAGTATTAAAAGAGGCAATGAAATAAAAATAAGGGGGGCACTAATTTCTTAGTGCATCCCCTTCAATCTTTTTAGTCTGAAGAAATCTTCTCTTTCTTTTTCTTCCAATACTTCCTGAATGAATTTTACCTCTTCTTTAAATTTGGGTATCCTTATATATTCTAAAGCATTTGTCCTTTTCTGAGTTTTTTCGATTTCTTTTGCAAGCTTAAAAATCGAATTTTCTAATTCAGCAAGCTCATAAATTTTAAACTTTACTTCCTCAAATTTTTTTCTTGCCTCATCAAAGGCAGCATTGGTGTTATAAAAGCCGGTTGTCGGTTGAACCTCGCTTTTGTTGTATTTAACAGTGGGTATATCGACTCCCATAATACTTCTCAGCAAAATATCAAAATGTTCATCATTTGGCACACCGTAAGACATATCTTCAACATTTTTAACTCCCAATGTTATATTTGCTTTTTGTAAGGCGGCATATCCCTGTGCAATAACATCGTAAATTTCATTGTGCATATTTTTAGCCTTATCCACATAGACAAACATTTCTTTTATTAAGACGGTTCTTTTTTTGTCTAATAACTCATAACCCTTTTTGGACAATTCAAGTGATGATTTGGCTTTAATAAGATTCGACTTGGTAGGTGCAACCGAAACCGCCATAATTATACCTCCCTGTTATAAATATAATATTTTTCTATCATTTCTGATTTTAATCTGTCTAACTCGGTTACAGGAAGTATGGATAAAATATTCCATCCTAAATTCAATGTTTCAATAATACTTCTGTTTTCATTTTTGCCTTGGGCTATAAACTTATTTTCCAATTCGCGTCCGAATTTTAAATATAATTTATCCGTATCACCTAAATCATCTTCACCTATAATCTGAGCTAATCCCCTTATGTCCTGAACCTTGGCATAAGATGAAAACAATTGACTTTGCAAATCCGCATGATCTTCTCTTGTGTATTCTTTGCCGATACCATCCTTCATTAAGCGTGAAAGAGATGGCAAAATATCAATCGGCGGATATAAGCCTTTTTGATTTAAGTCCCTGCTTAAAACAATTTGTCCTTCTGTAATATATCCTGTCAAATCGGGAACCGGATGTGTAATATCGTCATTAGGCATTGTTAAAATCGGGATAAGTGTTACCGTACCTTCTTTACCTTCAAGCATTCCCGCTCTTTCGTACAGTGTAGACAAGTCGCTGTACAAATAACCGGGATAGCCCTTGCGGGAAGGAACCTCCTCCTTAGCCGAAGAAACTTCTCTGAGTGCTTCAGCATAACTGGTCATATCCGTAAGAACGACAAGTACATGCATATTTTGTTCAAATGCCAAATATTCTGCAGCAGTAAGAGCACATCTTGGTGCGGATATTCTTTCTATGATTGGATCATCTGCTTTATTGATATACATAACAACATGGTCCAAAACTCCTGACGTTTCAAAACTTTTTCTGAAATAATCGGCATCGTCGTGTCTCACACCCATTGCACCAAACACAACGGCAAAATTATCCTTTGTGGCGCCTTTTATTTTAGCCTGTTTTACTATTTGTGCCGCAAGCTCATTGTGATCCAAACCATTACCCGAAAAAATAGGCAGCTTTTGTCCTCTTATCAATGTCATTAATGCGTCAATTGCCGAAATGCCTGTTTGTATAAAGTTTTTGGGATATTTGCGGGATACGGGATTAATAGGTCTGCCGTTTATGTTTTCCTTCTTAGCGGATATTATTTGAAAACCTCCGTCGATAGGATTGCCTACACCGTTAAATGCCCTTCCCAAAATATTCTTTGATAAAGGAATGGCGAGCGGTTCACCTAAAAATTTTACGGAAGTATTTTCCGTGGATATTCCGGATGTTCCCTCAAATACTTGTACGATTACTTTATCTCCTTCAAGCTTTATTACCTTTCCGAGTCTTAATTCATTATTATCTACTTTTATTGAAACCGTTTCACCGTATGCAGCATCATCAATTTCGGTAAGAACAATCAGGGGTCCGTTAATTTCATATAATTTTAAATATTCTTTTTTCATTTCCACGCTCACTATTCATATTTTTGTCTTAAGATGCTGTATGATTCTTCAACCTTATCTTTCAACTCATCTAAAAGCTCAATATTATCATTCGGAATATCGAATTTCATTTTGTAAATATCCTGCAAAATTTGTTGTTTTCTTATTTCGGATGTAGGAATTCCTATTTTTACGCACTTCATCGCACTTTCATAAAATGCATCAATTACCTTTAACATTTTATATTGTTTTTCCAAAGTAACAAAAGTATCTTCAGGGTGAAGTGCATTTTGCTGCAAATAAGCTTTTTTAATCAATCTTGCGGTTTCAAGCACTAATGCCTGGTCGTTAGGCAATACATCTTCTCCCACAAGCTGGACAATTTCATTTAATTTTTCTTCTTCCTGCAATAAAACAACCATTTTATGCCTTAAATCCAACATGTCAGGTACTACATTTTCTTCATACCAATCTTTTAAAATGCTTACATAACCTGAATAGCTCGTTAAATAATTTATTGCGGGGAAGTGTCTTGCATGTGCTAACTTCTTATCCAAAGTCAAGAAAGTTGAAACGAATCTTTTTGTGTTTTGTGTCACAGGTTCTGAAAAATCACCGCCTGGAGGTGAAACAGCACCTATAATTGTAACCGTAGCTTCATCGCCGCCAAGAGTCTTTACACAGCCTGCCCTTTCATAAAATTCCGCTAATCTTGATGCCAAATAAGCCGGATACCCTTCCTCGGCAGGCATTTCTTCCAGACGACCGGAAATTTCACGAAGAGCTTCCGCCCATCTTGATGTTGAATCAGCCATAATAGCAACATCATAACCCATGTCCCTGTAGTATTCGGCTAATGTAATTCCCGTATAAATACTTGCTTCACGGGCAGCAACAGGCATATTTGATGTGTTTGCAATCAATATGGTTCTTTCCATTAATGGTCTGCCGGTACGAGGGTCAATAAGTGCAGGAAATTCTTCCAAAACATTTGTCATTTCATTACCGCGTTCGCCGCATCCCACATAAACAATTATATCCGCATCGCACCATTTAGCAAGCTGATGCTGGGTAACAGTCTTACCGGTGCCGAATCCTCCCGGCAGACCTACGGTACCGCCTTTGGCAATGGGATTAAAACTGTCAATAACCCTTTGCCCCGTTATTAGAGGTTTATATAGGGGAAGCCTCTTTTCAATGGGGCGAGGCTTTCTGATAGGCCATTTGTAACACAGGGTCAAATTAATTGTTTCTTTATTTTCCTTTTCGAGCACTGCTACCGTATCATTAATTGTGTATTTACCGCTGCTTTTTACTTCCTTAACTGTTCCTGATATTTTGAAAGGAACCAACAGTTTATGAAGTACACTTTTGGTTTCCTGCACTGTTGCATAAGTATCACCGGCTTTTAATTTATCGCCTTTTTTTACAATTATATTAACTTCCCATAATTTTTTGTCATCTATGGACAAAAGTCCAATTCCTTCGGGAATAAATTCGTCCTTAGAAATTTTTTGTATTATTTCCAAAGGTCTTTCTATTCCGTCAAAAATGTTGCCTACAATACCCGGTCCCAATGTTACGGATAGGGGAGAGCCTGTCGAATATATTTTTTCTCCTGCTTTCAATCCTTCCGTTTCTTCATACACCTGTACCGTGGCAATATCTCCTTCCACTGAAACAACTTCACCTATAAGCTTTGAATTTCCTACGGTAACCATTTCATTTACTTTAAAGGATTTCATATTTAATCCTTTCACGACAGGTCCGTTTATTCCCGTAATAATACCTTCATTAATCATTGTATTCACCTGCCTTTAAAGCTTCAAGCAAAGTCTGCATAATAAATGTTTTATTGTCTTCCAATACTGAATCTACGGATAAATCAAATTTAATATTCCTCGATGGAACTAAGGCGAGAAAACCTCCTGTTATGTCAACGGTTTTCAAATTAACCGCATGATGCTTCGAAAGTTCCGCCTTAATAAAATCGCCGTATTCATTTAAATCATTTGCTGACAAACAAATAATCAAATCCAAATTATCATATTTTTTAAGCTCATTGTTTAATTTTAAAATATTTTTATTTAAATAAGTTTTATATTCTTTTGACTGAACAAAATCCTGCAATTTAATTCTAAAGCTATTCATAAACATATCGAAATATTTTTCCTTAACAGACATAATATCTCTTTTAATTGCTATTTTTGATTTGCTAATGCTTTCAGCATATCTTGATTCAGCTTTTTTTGCCGCTCTGTCTTCTATTTCCTGTGCTTGTTTGTCTACTTTTTCTTTAGCCTTTTGAATTTTCAACTGGAAATCTTTTTCTAACCTATTTAATTCTTCTTCATATTTCAAATTCATGGATTGATTTAAAAGCTTACTAAAAAGCACTAATTTCTGTTCTATCGTAACCATAACTACCTCATATTTTAACGCCTATCGAATTTCTTATATACTCTTCAATAGCATTAGTATCTCTGACAGAACCGTGTCTATCGGGAATTTCAATGATGAGGGGAACTTTGGATTTTGTTTTGTATTCCATAACCGCATCCCCTATCATATCAACTATTTTTTCAGTCAATATTAAAATACCTATATCACTACTTTGAACTGCTCTTTTAATTTCATTAAGGGCACTTTCTCTGTCGTGTACGATTATACCGTTAATACCCGCCAATTTAAGACCTACAAATGTATCTCTGTTATCACTTATTAAGAATGACTTCATATTGCCACTCTTTTCATTAAGCAAACAAAATTAATATGGAAATAATCATACCGTAAATAGCAATACCTTCCGCCATACCTACGAATATTAAGGTTTTACCAAGCAATGAAGGATCTTCCGATACTGCTCCGACTGCTGATGAACCAACCGAAGAAACTGCCTTAGCTGTTGCCAATGTTGCGATAGCCGTACTGAATGCGGCAGAAAAATATTTTAAACCTTCGCTGAATCCTGAAGCAGTTGCTGTATCTGCTGCTGCTTGAGTTGCCATAGTTTCTGCAAATGCATTTGTGCCGAACATTGTTGAAATTATTGAACCTAACATAATTAAACCAAAAGCCGACACCGTAGTCATAACTGCTTTTTTTATACTGCCTTTTTTCCCGTTTTTCATTGCTTTTACTCCATAAATAATTGTTCCTGTCGATACTAATGCTGCTGATATTATTAATAAAATTTGCATATTTTTTCCCTTCTTCTTTATATTTTTTTAATTTAATTTTACTGATTTAAATTCTATTCCTTCGCCTATGAAATATCTGTTGAACATTTCATAAAATTGAAGACGAAGACCTTGTATAAATACTATTAAACCTTCTAATACCAATATTAATATATTACCTAAAGCCAATATTAAAATTTTTAATAATACATTATCCATTAATTCTGATATAACCATAAATGCTAAAAACAAACCCGCATGGTTTAATGCGAATGCTCCTACACGCACAAATGATACCGTATTACTTAAGGTACTCAATATTGTTTCAATTGATTCAAATATGCTTTCGGTAAAATAAGCTCCCGCGCCATGGGGGAATAATGCTTTTTTATCCATAGCATTTGCCAATGGTTCCTTCAATACAATAACCGTCAAGAAAATGATCAACAATAAAAGCGGTACCGATAAAGGTATTTTTATCAATCCTATTATTGTCAGAATGGTGAAAATAAAACTTAAGAAAAATAAATATCCGAATACTCCGTTCTTTCCGAACAATCCTTCTTCTTTATCGCCATTTTTCAATGAATTGATAATGCTATATATAAATGAGCCGGATAATGCTATAATGCCATATGCTATCCCTATAACCAAAATCTTTGGTATGTTGCCGGCATCTAATGGGCCTCCTTCAAATAAGCTTGGCAGCCATTGCAATTGATGTTTTTCAAGTCCGAATAAGCTTCCGTACACTAAACCGAATATCATGGAGCTGAATCCCAAACGCATTAATAATTGTCCCGCTAAATCCAACTTCTTGCTTAATAACAACCCAACCATAAAATAAATAAATCCTTGCCCGATATCACCGAACATTATTCCGAATGCCAGGCAATAGGTTAAAGCCATAAACGGCGTCGGGTCAAGTTCATTATATGAGGGCAGCCCGTACATTTTTACAATTAATTCAAATGGTCTGAACAACCAATTGTTTTTTAATATTGTAGGGGGCTTTGCCTCGGCATAAGACTTTTCTTCAGTAACAATAATGTTATTTGATATTTTAGTTATAATACTTTTTAAATTATCAATATCCGATTCCTTTACCCAAACATCCAACAGGAAAATATTGTCGCCGAAGTCTGCTGTTTCAGCAATTTCAAATATTTTTTCTTCCAATTTCAAGTTGTTGTAAATTTTGTTCATTAAATCATCAGCCTGCTGATATTTATCGTTTAATAAACCCGATAATTCTTTTATTTCATCTTCAAGCATTACTATTTCACTATTGATTTGTTCCGATATTTGAGCCGGTGATCCCGTATATTTTTCCGGAAGAAGAAACTGTCTCCAGCTTAAGGATTTTAAGAAGTTAGTCGTTTCTTCTTTATATTGTTTAGGATAGATAATCAGATATAAATTTTCAACCGTTGATTTAATTATACCTATCCTGATTACTACAGCGGTTAAATTTTCATAACTTTTCTTTAGCCTTATCCTGTTTTCATTTGACAATATACCAATTTCATAATCAAAGAAATTCAAATCCGCTATTTTATCAAACTCCACAGTATTGTCAAAAATACTGTCCACCTTTTCTTTATAGTATTGCAATTCTTTGATTATTTCTTTTTTCTTTTTAATTTCGTCCACTATTTTTCCGTTAGTGGATTTATACCGATTTAATATTCCAACAGCTTCTTCATAACCAATGGGGTTGTTTTTTATTAAATCCTTATCTAAATTCAATCGAATGCCTAAATCCTTGGATATATCTTCAACCGTCAAGAGAGCTTCTTTACATTCTTGTTCCAATTCATCATAATCTAATATACGGCATTCGGTTGAACCTACAATTTCTGTTTCGTATTGATGAATTAGATAATTATTGCCGTAACGGTCTGATTCTGTATCTATACTTACATTTTCATACAATATCAGTTCCTTTATTATTGGCTCCATTTCCTGCAATGAACCAACAATTTTTAAAAGAGCCATTTTTTCTATAGCCATATACTTCTCCTTCATACTCTATATACTAAATAATTCTTAAGATTGTCCTTTGGAAGATGATATTTTATTCCCTCCGTAATTGTAGTAAGGTTATTTATTATAATATCCAACATATAAATATATGATAATGTTAAACCCATATTTTCAAAGACGTTCTTATTCAGATAGCTATGCATAAAATAATTCATGGCTAAACTAATATCTTTATTGTTCAAGTAGTTTTTGAACTTATCACCCAAGGCTGCTTCTACAATTTCATCAAACTCTTTGCCTTTTTCCGCAAAACAGAGTTTTTTCAGATTATCAAATTTTAGCTCTTTGCCGTTTTCCAAGCTGTAGTTTAACATTTCTGCCGGTGTAATATGATAATAATTTTTGGCGCGGTAAATCCACAGAACATTTAAAATATCTATTTTAGTACCAATAATATTTTTAACCGTTTCCCTGTCATCCTTATAAAGCTTATCAGCTCTTTCAAATTGTGCTTTATAATAAGTTACGTACAATTTCATTTCAATATGAAATTCGCGTTTTATGGCATCGTCATTTGTCAGACCTCTTAAATCGTTGTAATAAGGAGTTCCTTTTAAATTCTCAATAAATTCATTTGCATTTTTAGATGATAATAGTTTATCATATGGTATATTCGTAAATTTTTGAGAATGAATAAATCTTTCTTCTATGTCTTTTAAATCTTCGCTCCTTGCGATTTTTCTAAGTATTAAGCTAATATCAGTTAAGTCTGCTTCTATCAAGAAAGATTTTACAAACTCTTTATATGCTCCCGAATAATAATGAAGCAGGTCTTCGATTTCTAAAGTTTTATATTTTCCTAAAATGGTTTCCAAGTTGTCTCTATGGATATCATTTTTTACATCCTTTAAAATATCCTGAAAGGTTTCACTTTTTTTTAGATAATCAATCAGTTGCTCAACCGAAGTAAAATCCAAGAATTTTTCCCATTCAAGTTTTTTAAAAATACGCCCTTTTTTAGCCGTAAGCTTCGTTTTTACCGCATAATATGTGTCGTAAGGGCTGCTCATACTACCCCTCCAATGCAAATAATTCGGAAAACAGTTTTTCGATAAGCATTTTTTCTGAATTTTTATACTGCTTATCAATTTCTTCAGAAATTTTGCCGATTGTTATTTTTTGTTTTTCCTCTTCGCTTTTTAATGCCGAATCTATTTTTTTAGCTATCGCTTCAGCATTTTGTTTAGCATTATTCAGCTTTTCTTTCTTGTAAATGTTGATAGTTTCCTCGTAGGTCTGTTTTATTCTAAACAATTCATTTTCGTTTTTTTCTTGGTTTTCAAACGCATTTTTATCAATTAGAATTATTTGATTTAAAACATCTTTCAATAAATCACCCCTTATCTGAAATAGAATAACGAGAATCATTATACTGCCATAAAATATAAACATCAAGAAATATTTTTTATTTTTTTATAATAAATTTCTTGTGGTAACTTATTTGATTATATCCAGAATTTATAAAAAATATTCAATCATTGGAAGCCGAGGAATAGGATATGAAATTATTTGAAGTAATGAATCCATAGAAATAAAAAATGCGTTACACCGATATCAGTGCAACACATTTTTTATTCCCGGTTTTCTGTTTCTTTTATTTCTGACAAGTTATTGCAGCGTTTAGAATCTGATGCTATTTCCCAATGAATTATTAGGGTTAAGGCGGCTCTCAGCACTACGATGGATGCAAGAATTATTAATTCATCAATTGTTCTTATAATTAATGTTTTAAGTATTTCCGCTCCCAATTTGAATTCTAATGCCATTGCCAAAGACTGTGAAAATTCGATTTTTATTATTTCATCCCCAAAATTGAAACCTTTTAAAGCATATTTGAAGAATGCTCTTACAGCTGAGTAAAGTATTATAAATACACCTGCAATTTCCAAAATATGCGCTATATTAGGCACGGAAATATGAATTATTTGTTCCAGCATAAGTCCTCCAAAAATTTTGTAATATAAACTCCATTATAGTTGATTTACCTCCTTTTGTCAAAAAATGTTTTTTGGAATTTTATATATTTTAAGACATACTTATGCTGTCTTGTTTATATAAATATAAGGGGTGAGAATATGTTTTTATATATGAGAAAGAATACATTTATTTTATTAATATCGGTTGTATTGCTATTGACGATTTTTGTGGTTCATAATATTTTTTCAAATTTAACGGTGACGGTTTCAACAACAATATCAAATTGGGGGCTTAAGTTCAACAAGGAAGGAACCGCACCCGAAGGTAATGCGGGGAAAGAATTTTTAAAGAAATACAATGCCTACTATGTGGGAGAACCGGACAGCAAGAACATTTACCTGACATTTGACGCGGGATTTGAAAACGGAAATACTCATAATATACTTGACACTTTAAAAAATCACGATGTAAAGGCAGCATTTTTTTTAGTGGGAAATTATTTGGAAAAAGAGCCGGAGCTTGTAAAGAGAATGGTTCAAGAAGGACATATCGTCGGAAATCACACATATCACCATCCTGATATGTCATTAATTTCAGACAAAGAATCCTTTAGCAAGGAGTTAATTTCTTTAGAGGAATTATTTAAGGAAATAACAGGTGAAGAAATGCCCAAATATTACAGACCTCCACAGGGAAAATTCAATGAGAATAATTTAAAGATGGCAGATGAATTAGGCTACAAAACTATTTTCTGGAGCCTTGCATATGTTGACTGGTACAAAGACAAACAACCTTCAAAAGAGCATGCTTTCAGCAAGCTTATTCCGCGTATACATCCGGGGGCGGTAGTATTGCTTCACAGCACCTCGGATACAAATGAACTGATATTGGATGAGCTTTTAACTAAATGGAAGGAATTAGGTTATACATTTAAAACCTTGGATGATTTGACGGCGTATTGATAAAATGTATTAAAAACATTTTTCGCGGAGGTAAATACCCATTAAAATTTGCTGTTGACAAAATAAAAAGGGTGTGGTAATTTAGTTGTATATATTGCGGGGGAAGAGTAGTCATAAAGCAATGATCCAAGCAAGACAGGGACGATGGGAGCCTGTTATTAACTAATGATGAAGACACCTCAATGGAGCAAATTTTAATTGAGAGGGACTTTTTAGTCCAAATAGGGTGGCAACGCGGGTTATACTCGTCCCTAAGGTATAGGGGACGGGTTATTTATTTTTATATGCAAATTGGCTACGGAGCCTATTAATAAATGGAGGATGCTATGGAAACAATGGGAAAACTTAGAAGAACAAACATGTGCGGAGAGTTGAACAAGTCTGACATAGGCAAGGAAGTCGTGCTTATGGGATGGGTACAAAAAAGAAGAAGCTTAGGCGGGCTTATTTTTGCTGATTTAAGAGACGTTACAGGCTTAATACAAATTGTTTTTGATACGGATGTAAATAAGGAAGCATTTGAAAAAGCCGAATCATTAAGAAGTGAATTTGTAATTGCAATAAGAGGAACAGTTTACGAAAGGCAATCTAAAAACTCCGAGATGGCTACAGGCGATATAGAGGTATATGCACAGGAGCTTAAAATTTTAGACACTGCTGATACTCCTCCTATTTATATAAAGGACAATGATGATGTTTCCGAGCAAATGCGCTTAAAGTACAGATATCTTGACCTTAGAAAGCCATTTATGCAGAATAATCTTTTATTGAGAAGCAAGACCTCAAAGGTTATAAGAGACTTTTTATATGAGAATGGATTCAATGAAATAGAAACTCCATTTTTGGCAAAACCCACACCTGAAGGAGCAAGGGACTATTTAGTGCCCAGCAGGGTTTCTCCCGGAAATTTTTATGCGCTGCCTCAGTCACCTCAGCTTTACAAGCAGCTTTTGATGGTTTCCGGAATGAACAGATATTTCCAGATAGTGAGATGCTTCAGGGATGAGGATTTAAGAGCTAACCGCCAGCCTGAATTTACTCAGGTTGATATTGAAATGTCTTTTGTTGATGCAGAAGACGTAATGTCAATAAATGAAAGACTTATTCAAAAAATATTCAAGGAAGTAAAAAATATTGATATTAAGCTTCCGTTAAGACGTATGTCGTATAATGAAGCTATGGACAAATACGGCTGCGACAAACCGGACCTTCGTTTTGGATATGAGCTGAAAAACATTACCGGCATATTTAAAAACTCCGGGTTTAATGCATTTAAAACTACCTATGACAACGGCGGACTTATTAAATGTGTTAAAATAGACGGTGCGTCAGAGGATTACTCCAAGAAGGGTATTTCCAAGCTTGAAAAGTTTGTGAAAACTCACGGGGCAAAAGGATTAGCCTGGTTTAAATATGAAAACAATACATTTGATTCACCTATCGCAAAATTTTTAAGCGAGGGTGAAATAAATGAATTAATGTCTTTGCTGGAAATAAAGGAAAAAGATATAGTATTTATAGTTGCGGACAACGAATCTGCCGTAAATACAGCACTCAGCGCCTTAAGAATCGAAATAGCCAGAGAAAGAAATTTAATAGACAAGGACAAATTTGAATTAGTATGGATTACTGAATTTCCACTGTTTGAATACAGTGAGGAAGAGGACAGATATGTTGCAAAGCACCATCCATTTACATCGCCTGTCGATGAGGATGTGGATAAGTTAGAATCTAATCCCGGTGAAGTAAGGGCAAAAGCATATGACATCGTAATAAACGGGGATGAAATAGGAGGCGGAAGCATACGTATCACAAACAGGGAACTGCAAAACAGAATGTTCAGGGCATTAGGCTTCACAGATGAAGAAGCTCATGAAAAATTCGGTTATTTATTGGAAGCATTTAAGTACGGCGTTCCGCCTCACGGAGGAATTGCATTTGGATTAGACCGCTTTATGATGCTTTTGACAGGCAGTGACAGTATAAAGGATGTAATTGCATTTCCGAAAACACAGAGTGCATCATGCCTTATGACTGAAGCTCCGAGTCAGGTAGACACAAAGCAGCTGAACGAGCTGAAAATCATGCTCAACGAATAAGCATGGTGAACCGGCAAAACGTCAGAAAGGAAGAGATTGATGGATAATGTAGGAAGGATAGAAAAAATAGATGGAAACAAGGCTGTTATTTCCGTTAAACGGGTTTCTGCCTGCGGTGACAGCTGCAAAAGCTGCAGCTCAGCCTGCAAGGTTAACAGTGTTATTGTGGAAACAGATATCGATGTAAATGAAGATATCAATGTTGGAGATTATGTAGAAATAAGAGCAGAGAATGAAGTAATGCTGAAGCATATTTTAGTTCTTTATGGACTGCCCTTATTATTGATGATAATTACTGTTATTATTGTTCAGATGTTATTAAAGGGTCCCAACAAGGATATAATTTCCGCAGTCGCTTCATTGTTTTCATTAGTAATTTCGTTTTATCTTTTAAAGGCTTACGATAAAAAAGAAATGCAAAAAAATGTATTAAAATTTACGGTAGGAAAGAAACTTTAAAGGAAGAGGGACACACCTCTACTACTAAAAGGAAGGGCGACACACCTCTACTATAGGGATAGTCTTTGTGGAAAGAGGAATGTCCCCGTACTTAGTCTTTG
>ENA-UOOE01000518-UOOE01000518.1-fermentation-metagenome-genome-assembly--contig:-NODE-518-length-37908-cov-4.580403_pt1 | contig 37908 bp, 24 predicted proteins | sample MGYA00245776_ERZ724021 | MGnify/ENA primary metagenome ERZ724021 (study PRJEB28704, sample SAMN03018321) | fermentation metagenome | biome: anthropogenic terrestrial biome; feature: soil; material... | reverse complement strand
CGGTCTTTATTGCCGGACAACAGGCTCCTCCGGGCAAACAGATGGGTCATGCAGGCGCCATCATCTCCAGCGGATCGGGTACGGCAGCCGAGAAGATTGCCGCCTTTGAGTCTGTTGGCATACCGGTGGCCAAGGAACCCAGCCAGATACCGGGGCTGCTGAGGGCGAGGCTATAGGAATAATATATCACAACATTAATTCTCCCGCATAACCTTTCTTCGAAGGAATGCGGGAGTTTTTTTATGAGACTAGGGAAATGATTATAAGAACCATTCAAAGAATGAGTAGACTATTTCATTTGTCGCTACCCACCTTACTAATTCCCACTTTTGCGTTTTCTGATGACAATAATTCGTTATTATACTTTGTTTTAAAGGTTGTTTATTTAAATTTGCAGAACATTGATGTAAAATACTATGACGACAAGAAGAAATTTTATCAGGAAAGTAACCATGGGCACAGTTGCAGTATCTGTTGGCGGTGTTTTACCCGGATTTAGCGCCAAAAGCTATAAGAATATTGTCGGAGCAAACGACAGAATCAGAATGGGTGCTATAGGAGTGAATGCAAGAGGGAGTGCGCTCACAGGAGGTTTTGCCAGAGAAAAGGGATGTGAAATTTCCTATGTTTGCGACGTGGATAGTAGAGCTTCAGCCAGATGCATCGCTGATGTTCAGAAGATCGCCGGGAACACACCAAAAGGCGAGAAAGACATACGCAAATTGCTTGAGATAAAAGATATGGATGCTGTTTTTATTGCCACACCCGAGCACTGGCATGCACCTGCTGCACTGATGGCAATGAAAGCCGGGAAACATGTATACCTGGAAAAACCTACCAGCCATAATCCCGCTGAAAACGAAATATTGAGAGAGGCTGTCAGGAAATACAAGGTGGTTGTCGCAACGGGAATGCAGCGTAGATCATGGCCTAATGTAAGGAATGCGATTAATGAAATCCACGAAGGGATTATCGGAAACGTTCATTTTGGAAAAGCCTGGTATACCAATAACAGAGCCTCTATTGGCAAAGGAAATATGGTGAGTGTTCCTGAATGGCTCGACTGGGAGTTATGGCAGGGACCCGCTCCACGCGTTAAAGACTATAAAGACAATATACTGCACTATAACTGGCATTGGTTCTATCATTGGGGAACCGGAGAATCAGGCAACAACGCGGTACACTTCATAGACCTTCTTCGCTGGGGTATGGGGCTTACTTTTCCCACTCAAGTCAGCTCCATGGGTGGTAGGTATCGCTATGAGGATGACTGGCAATATCCAGATACCCAAGTGATTAATCTCGGATTCGGAGATAACAAGATGATTACCTGGGAAGGGAGAAGCTGTAATGGCAAGTCGATAGAGAGCTCATCGGTAGGTGCTTTGTTTCACGGAGAAAAAGGAACACTCCTTATCGGCGGGGGTAATGCCTATCAAATCTCAGACCTGAACAACAAAGTGATCAGGGATGTAAAAAGCGATATAGCGTTTCGTCCGGGAGATACCCGTAACCCTTCACAGCAACTGGACGCTTTCCACTTTACCAATTTCCTCGACGCGATCAGAATCAACGCACCTCTCTATGCCGATCTCCATGAAGGAGCGATAAGCACCACCCTGACATTACTGGGCAATATCTCTCAACGTACACAATCTACCTTGAAAACCGATCCGGTCAATGGGCATATCCTCGAAAACAAGGCAGCTTCGAGACTATGGAGCAGGCAATATGAAAAAGGCTGGGAGATGAAACTCTGAGGATTCTTCGCCGTTAACCTGTAAAAATGTTCTTAGAATCAGGGCAAAAAGGAAAAGAATCAAAAGATGTTAACTCCAACACAACCTCATCAAACGGTAAAGTAAACTCAATCGATTAAATTGTTTTTTTACTTTACCGAATAGGCATAGACTTCAAAGCTATTATTCTCAGGAAGAGAAAAAGTGAGTGTCCCTGACCTACCGGCCTTTTGACGGGATGCCGCTTTATGCCCGAACAATGGTTGTAAAACCACTTCACACCCTTCTTCCAGGAAAGTTTCGATTGTTTTCGTAGGTTCATCATTATTTTCCCTGAAAAGAATAAAATAGCCTCTGTCATGATGTATCGACTGAAATCCGGTCCAAGATCTACCATTGGGTTCATCACCCACAGGAAGAGTACTTCCATTCTGCAGATCGAACTGAATCTCACGATACTTTTTGATTAAACGTTCATTATCCAAAGCAGCATCCGGGAGATCAGTAGCATCAAAGAAAGCAAGTGGCTGGGCAACCATGGTGATTGCAAAAAGATAATCGAAGGAATAGGCTGCCGGAGCAAAGCGGTCTCCCGCCGGATATTTATCCTGATTTTTCCATTTATTCAGGAATTCAAACTGAAGTCTCTCTGGTGCTACATAATGTGACAACATCCATAGATTCCTCAATGTATGAAAAGGATAGTAGGTCCCGAACTGTGTATATCTGTTCTCAACAAACAGATTTCCCGTTTCATTCATGTAGAAGTAACCTCCCCGGGGACCGTTCGTGATGTCGAGATTAAACACGACTTTATAATCGGTTTCTTTGAGGACTTTATCGTACATTTTCCTCAGGTTGATTTCAGCCATTTTTGAGGGTATCTTCTGTCCGTCAATCTTAAAAATCCTGACGCCATGATTCTTATACAGATTGATCAGTGCATCCGCATCTTCCTCCCATGCCCCGTTGTTATTGTGAAATTTGGGAACAAAATAAAGACAAAGCTCCACTCCCATTTTTCTGCCATATTCGATCAGTGGTCCAAAGCCATTGGGGAAAAGGGTATTTTTGGGTACCCATGCATCAATGCTTTTGGTCGTTTTGTCTTTTATCCCTTCCTGCCAACCCCAGTCGAGCTGAAAATGTGTGATTCCGATAGAGGAACAGGCCTTCATCTGTTCCTTACAGAATGACTCGGTAAGTCGATCTAATTTACCCCGATCGCCCCAGGTATTCATCACAATCATATTTTCTCTTCCTTTCTGAAATGTCCGGGTATTCTTTTGATAAGTACGTAATGCCAGCAATCGGGCATTATTGCTACCATCATATACACCCACCACAGCGCCGTAAGCTTTCACCCACTCTCCGTCCATCTTCTGCAAGTCTACCGGATGTACACCCAATCCTGTCACTTTGATTGTTCCGTAGTTCGTTTCAAAATCATGTCCGGAATAATGTAACTGATTAATGGAGCAGGGAGCCTCTTTAAGAAGGAACAGACCTGTGCCATCTTCCAGGTTATGTGCGAAAAGTAAATTTCCTCTGTAATAGCTGTTTGTTTTGTAGGATAGACGGGATGTTTTTTCTATGAATGTGTTATGCTCGTCAGAGGTGTCAAAAAACTCTATTGCTTCCATTCGCCAGTGTTTACCGGGTAAAGAGAGCTGATCAATCACCTCGTTTTGACTGATATTCCAATCAGCGGCAAGGGAGAGAGATTTAAAATAGGTATCAGCCGCAATTGCAGGACAATCAGGATAAACGCGGAAAGCTCTTCTGATATATAACTGTCCGATTTGATATTCAACGTTTACCAATAGATGAGCGGGAGTAATTGAGGTCTCTTCCTGAATGGTCGAGCTCCATATTCCCTTTACTGCTGCTTTTGAAATTCCCGGAATATATAAATCAATTGTTTTTTGCTGATTCAACCATATCTTACCATTCTCCTTATCATGAATACTGAGCGTGATCAACTGCCCGTCATTCCATAAGAAATTACGTTCAATAAGGCTGTTACCGATGGAAAGAATACCGGAATCGAGCCTGGCATAACAATCGTCTACTGAAGCGCTGAGATAGAACGTAAAGAAATAGAGTAACACAGCCAGAGTGAAGTGTTTATAATGCATAATTAAGATTTGTCGACGTTTAGTAATGGATTCTATGGTTCTCAAATGAGAACTATCTCCTTATTTAGGAGAATCAGGGTAACAGAGAGCAACCGTTATTCATACGCCTATCATTTTAAATAGTGGTCGATGAAGTGATATGCCTGCTCTCTGACATCTGCGGGAAAATCGTGTCCTACTGCGGGATATACAACCTCTATCTGATTCTCTTCATTCATGAAACGATAGACCTCTCTGACATGACTGATCCCTTTTCTAACACCTTCAACAGAAAAGTTGAGGTCATACACCGGAGAATTGGAAAAAAAAGGTCTTGGAGCGATTGCAGCAATAATCTCATCAAAATCAAAAGGAATTTTCGCTGCATCGAGATGGTATTTATCTTGTATTAGGGGCATATACCGTTCCTGGGCCCACGGGCCAAGTCGACCTCCATGAAGTGTTGTCACATTTTCACCCGCATTATAATAATCCAACAGCGTCCAGCCACAACTTGAGACGACGACTTGAATTCTGGGATCAAAAGCCGCAACAAAAAGAGCATTATGACCTCCCAGGGAATGCCCGATTACGCCTATTCTCTTTTTGTCGACGTAAGGAAGAGTCTGTAACAGATCAATACAGGATATGTGGTTGAATATACCCTTCATCGTACCCGAATCATACCGGTCCTGCGAGAAGTCATAGTTTTTCAACTCTCCCATACTCGGATAATCCGGCGCGATTACCACATACCCTCTCTCCGCCAATTCTTTGGCATAGGCCCTGTTTTTTATATTCGTCATACCGTCAATTATCATTTTTCCATCATTGCCCGTTCCATGCAGGGCCAGTATGGCAGGTGATATTTTGGATGCACCTTTGGGGCGGTATAAATAGGCGAAAACATTTTCTTGGGGAGCCACTTCAAAATGGATGGAGTAACGGGTATAATCCTCATATTCTGTTGTATCCGTATACACAACATGAATTCTTCTCTTTTGGCTTCGGGGCAGTTTCCCCATTACTATCTGCATATTATTCAGGATTTCTTCTCTCTTTCTGTTCCATTCTTTGAGGTTGGTTACAGGAACGGGATTACCTATATGATCAGTGTAAGTAAGCAGATCATTGATGCGGGGCCGCATGCTTGTGGTTAAAAGATTTTCCATGCTTTTCATAATTAACCGTTCCGATTCGTAGGTGACCGGACTGGATTCAATCTCATATCCTCCTTCTTTATAGGCTTCCTCAGTGCCAATATAAAAAGGGCCATAATCACCATATGCCGCCATAGCAACAAAATGGTCCGGAGCCATTTTTTTTGCAGCCAGCTGATACTCTACAAACAACTCACCCGGCATAAACAGTATCCTGGCATCATGAATCCGTAAACAGGCGATTTCAATTCCTTTTCCTGCCATTCTTCTTTTGTACCATCCCAAACGTCCCAGATTGTTCGCTAGCAAACGGCTATTCATCTGAAACATGGTTTTTTCTATTTCTTTCACTTTCTCCTGATAGGGAAGAAAAAGATTTTCGGTCTCCCAACCCAGATCCTCTGACCCGAGCGGATGCTTCTTCGTGCTGCGCCATGCGCGCTCCATCCCATCGGCCAATCGTTCTGCAAGAATGAGCCGGGTCTCATGACTTCCGTCGTTGTATTTCCCGGCGGCGATGTTCCCTCCGGCACCGTTAAAATGGACATGTAACGCATCCGGCACAGCCAGTTGCCGCAAGTAGCGTGCGATACCTGGAAAATCGGGATTGGCGGTCTTTGTCAGATAATAGCTCTGCGGATGTGTGGCATAGAAACTTAATACTGCGAGGGGTATATCATTGTTCCAGAAGCTAACTAGCGATACTTCAGGGTCGATTAATCCTTCCGGCATGGAACGAAGTAGCGAATCATTGCTTGCTGATCCGCGCATCTTTACAATACGACCATTCTCCTTATAGATTCTTCTGTTGGAGGCAACCTCAATGACATTGGCGCTACCCAGCCCGATATCTGTCACCTTTTTGACATCTTTGAGGGATGTTCGGATTGACTCCTGCAACTTTCCGATCAGCTCCCGGGCAAAAGTACCATCAAAACAGCCGGGAGGGAGATTGTTCTCTTTCAACATCTTTTCCGCGGTAAAGTCGCAAATAGGGGCATCGTGTTGGTGGACCGTATGGACGACCACTCTATTAGGAATGGTCCCGGCTGCTACCGCCAATGCTTCCTTGAAGAGATCCTGTGACTCATTGGAGATGCCGATCCAGTCAATCGCGCACATCACAATCGGTTCACCGTTACCTACTAACACGACACCTTTTGCTCTCAGGGTGAGATCGCCCGAATTGATCATGGGGTCGTAGGTCAGCTGACTGCCAATGGGGGGAGTGGCATCTACATCAAAAACCGCAATTCCGAGACCTTCATCCTGGGGAGAAGAAAAGGCAGTGACCATTGGGAATGCAGTTAATACCATTCCAAACAAGAAAAGTAAGATGATCGATTGATATTTCATTGTTTCTTATTTTTTCGAATCATATAACCTGATTCTTATTAAAATGTGATGTCTATACCGTATGGATGTTATTATCATCTATCACACGGGCCACATCAATAAGCTCTCACTTCAGGCTTGTCATTAATGTTTCCAGTGGTGCCAACTTCAGAGTAATACCTTTTTGAGGCTCAATAGTGATGGTATCGGTCTTGCTGGTATTGGAAGCAATGATATATTTCTCTCTATTGTTTCCTTTAATTGCAATATGCTTATCCCCATCAATATCTTTTTCGAGCGTGTCTAGCTTGATTATTTCAAGTTGTTTTTTAAGTTCTTCCATGATAGGAATCAGCCGGTCAAATACTTCCGGTGTTTTGGACCAGTCGTTCCAGAAAAGAATGCCGGTTGCCCCATGGATGATAGCGGTATATATCTGACACTTCACATTCACAAGATATTCTTCAGGCGTTACGTTTCCGGGCTTCGCATAACCGTTTCCATCGAAATAGAGCCAGACAGGCACCTTCTCTCCCAGTCCCGCCTTCAATGCATCGACGGTCACCCCGGCAAGGATCGGATATGCATAGAAATCCCTGAAGGCATTGATACCAAAGACATCTCCGTTTCCACTGTAGTCCTCCGCAAGGATTTTCGTGTTCTCGTACCAGATTCTTTTCAGTGAATCGAAATCATGATTGTAGTATGCATAATTTCCCTCTTTGAATTGATATACCGGTGTACCATCATAAGCCTGATAAAAACCGAGCAATGGCAATTTGCACTCACGTGCCTCTTTGGTCAGCTGGTTGTAGGGGGGGATCTCAGGCATCTTATCGTTAGTTTCAAGATAGCGTTTTTCGAAAAGATAAGTGCTTCCTTTAGCGTGACCCAACAGATCTACAAACACCAGTGCATCCGGATCATGTTCTTTTAATCTTTGGGTGATCAGTGATCCTACCGCAGGTGGTACGGCCCATTTGCTAACTCCCCCCAGAGCTATTTCATCTATATGAGAAAAAATATATTTATCGTTGGTACGTTTATCGAGTAACATCACAATCTGGGAATCGAGATATTGAACAAATGCAGGATTATTCACTTCGCTCTTCAGAAACTGACTCCGATAATAATCTTTATCTTCACCCTCCGTCATACCCTCTACTCTGTCCAGATAATCATGGAGTATCGGAGAGAATGGATTCATGATATGAATCTTTTCAGACATATATTTTTTCTCATGCCCGGGAGTAACAAACACCATATTGAACGGAGAAGTTCGTTCTTGAAACAGTGTTTCATGTTGAATAGAGGAAAGAGAATCTGCTTCATGATCTTTTGTAAAGGTATAGCCGGGAACATGCCATGTGCCGATGGCGAAAAAGCGCTCTCCCCGTTTTTTCTTATTTTTCATCAGGACCCACCCCTGATTATCTGTTTTCCAGGATGTTGTTCCAGAAGCAGGTTTCTCACTGTTTGTACACGCCGACAAAAGAATAAGTGAAAGATAAGCCACGCTCATGGTGGCTATTTTGAGGAAATGCATGGTCATATATATTTTTAAATGTAGTATTCCAAAGCCAACCCTGCCACAAAATTCTGTTGCAGACAGGGTTGGAGAGGAATAATTATTAATCTTTCTGATCAGATTTAACCCGTTTATTCGCTTTTCGCTACATGCCTTCAGTGAAGCTATTTCTTAGAGAAGCCAGCCTTCACTATCTGATACTTCTCTGCATCACTCACAGGATTGGGGTGCGTATATATTAGCACGCCATCCGCATATTCCTTTCCACCCTGAATGACCTCTTCCACATAAGTTGGTGTAGAAGCACCTAATCGGGAGTGTGCGGTCAGATAGACATCAATATAAATTGGCATCTCCCCGTTGAAGAGTGATCTTAATCTTGCGATTTCAGATTCTACCAAATCAGCATTCCTTAGATTTCCCCCTTCCGATTCTGCTCTGTAGGGAAATAACAACCCATCCAAATAGGATGCGTACTTTTTAACGAAATCGGGTGTAATTTGCCTGTAGTAGGAGCAGGGGATAAACTGAAGCGATGGATTAATTCTGTCAATCTCAGTCATCATTTTTCCGAGATACTCAGGAGTATATGTCTTGAGGTTATGGACAAAATCATCGATACTGAACACCACCAGATTGGGATACTGCAGGCTCAATTTGGCAATTTCTTCCGACCATTTGATGTAATCAAGACCGTAGGGTTCCGAACTCCATTTGGCTATTGGTTTTGACTCGGAGGGTGGCACCAAAGATACCCAAACAGCAATCCGGTTTTTCAAAGCCACGGGCAGAAAAAGTTGCAGATCGGCCCAGTCATTTTCATTTTGCCAGATTAACCAGTTGTAGGTGTTTGCATTCAGCTCTTTCAATTGCTCGATCAATTGATCGATATCTGCCCTGCCGTTTGGTTGTCTGGGTAAAGCAGCATAAGTACCAAGTACCATTTTATCTTCACGGGAAAATTTGAATGTGTCATTCGACAACTTCCCTGCAGATCCACAGCCTGAGAAAAACAGACCACATACTGTGGCAAGAAAGGTAATAGCAACTATCTTTTTCATAGGAAATATGTTAAGCAATGGCCCAGTATCATTTCATATCTATCCTTATCAGATCTTCAATAACCTTACCATCTTGTTCGAACCGTGCGAGGGTGTATACATCATTATTTTTGCCCAGTGCAATAGAATTCACATAAGTCGGAAAAGAACCGTCGTCATAAAAGATGGGACCCAGATCTTTGTATCTTTTCTCAGGTATGTTGTAGGTTACCAGGTGAAGATGCTCCAGTCCTTTTGCGGCCCCCATGTTGATTTTATCGAGTCCGGCAACCCTTACACCATCTTTGTAAATGGGGGCTCCTGTCAGATAGTAGATAACACCATCCCTGATTTTGAATCCCAGGTATCCGTAACTGAACTGATCGGACATCCCGCTTTTTCGTGATGGTTCTGATGTAATTCGGTCAACAATCTCAACTTTCTTATTCTGTGGGTCAAAGGTAAAGAGATAACCTGAGTTACCATGCACACCATAAGCCTTGTTCTCCGGTTCATACCAGTAGATCTTTCTCCAGTTATATCCCATACTGCCGGCATCACTGACATCAAAATCCCCGAAATAATCGAGCCTTAAATCAACTCCTTCCAGCTTTTTCAGCTGAGGATCAGAAGGATTATAGGTATATATATCACCTTCGGCTACAGAGTAATAGACGTTACCGTCGCGCGGATCTACGAACATGGAACGACATAATACCCTGTAATCCTTTCCAATAACACCTTCTTCTCCCTGCTCACTGACAAGTCCCAGATTATGCATCTCATTGGTGTTGAGATCATAGTGAATGAAATATCCTTTAGGCCATGTAATCCCGTATAGGTGGCCTCTCTCCTTATCCATGGTCATGGTTAGAATTCCTTCTCCGTCGGGGGCAAGTCCGAGACTTACCAGCTTCTTCGTAGTCATGTCGTAATAGAGAAAGTGCCCCCCCGGATAAAGTTTGTAACCTTCCGGTGCATTCTTGGCCAAATGTTCGGCACCATCAATCATTTCGTAATAACCCACATGGGTAGAGAAATACAATTTACCTTCATGCTCATAAAATTCGGTATGACTTTTCCCCTGAGCGATATAGTTCTGTTCTTTTTCTCCAAGTGCCTCGGAGAGATCAGCAATAAATTCCACTTTATCTGCTTCCGGATCATAGGCATACATCTGTCCTCCCACATCGTGGCGGGTGGAAGAAAGAACATAATAGATTTTTCCGTCGCTTGCTTCCGTAATTGCATTATAGGTATCGTGTGCATCTTCAAAACCGGAAAAATATCGTCTGGCCATCATCGTGTCGGTTTGATTTTCAGAGGTATTGCTGCTTAGATTGTTTTGTTTTATTTGCTGATCGCACTGGATAAAAAGCAGCGTTAAAAACAGTAAGGAACTGTAATACAAATGATTTTTTTTCATGATGTTAATCTTTTCGAATGATAATGATTTTATTTTGTTGCAATATGATTTAATTCACGAATAATCGATGATTCTACTGATTTACTCCATTTTGAAGGTAAGCCATAGACACGTTGGGAGGTGTCACCCTCATAGCCACCTTCTTCCAGTATTACCTCAGAAGGTATATAGCCCATTACATCATTGGCATATGACATCACAAAAATCTGTTCTCCGAACATCTGTTTCAATGTCAGACTGTATGAGATCACTGACTCACCACCGAGGACAAACAATTTTTGTTGACCTATTTGCCAATAGCCAACAGGGAAAGGATACGATTTAATTAAATGTCCATTTGTTTTTAATTCGCTGATCATTCCTCTGGCCCATCTTGCCTGGTAATCCTCTTTTTTGGCAATTTCCTGCAGTTCCACCATGGGGAGTGGTTCATCCAGTAAAAGGTCAATTTCTGAATATCTGGTGATCAGGCTACTCTCCTGCTGCTGCATCTCTTCGGAGAGGACCCGTTCTACTGTGGCGGCGAGCTGTTTTCCGTATTGGATGGCCAGGGGAATACTCCGGCGGGGGATAGGATTCTGATCACCTCCGGCACCCTGAAAAAAAAGGGCAGTGGTGCCCGGATAGTGTTTCTCCAGTTCCAGCTGAGCAAAACCGGCATAATCGCCCGAGAATTGATTGATTGACAGGGTGGTGGGGTGACAGGCATACCCGAAAATCACCGCCATCAATTGTTTGTCGGGTGCTTCAATTTTGATTACCGGCACCGCATAATCGTTTGGTCCGTTCAGTTCAGAAGTGGGAGTGATGCTATTTTCCTTGTTATTACGCCTGTTTACCTGAAAGCGTGTAATACCGTTCTGCGTATAGATATGTGCCGGTTGAAGTTTTTTCATCGCCTGGTCAGCCAGTTCAATCAACTTTTCTGCCAATTGTGCTGTGTACGCATCAATAACCCTCCAATCCTGATCAGTCATCGGATAAATATATTTCAACGCACGGGAGATAACGGGCCCGGAATGAGTATGGGAGCTGCTCAGTATAATTTGCGAATGAGCCAACCCATATCTGCGGTTTAACCGTTCTCTCACCTCATCAGAAAAATCCTTTGAGACACCTAGTACATCCATCGTGATAAGCAGGGAGCGATGACCATCTGCATCTTCAAGAACCAGGGCTTTGGCCCACAGGTCATGCAGTTTACCTTCCGAGGGAGATGTGCGACTGGAATAACCCGCCATCCATATGGGGGTCTGCGGAGTAATCACCGTGCGTGCTATGCCGGCCTTCCAGAGATATTTATTCTCATCATCATTTCCTGCAATTACATGGGAATAAATATTCATAAGCAGGAAGACCATCAGTAACCATATTGAAGTATCTCTTTTCTTCATCGATTAAAATTATTTTGTTTTAGCAACGATATGTTCAGCATGCTGTTGAATCTTCTCTATCGCTCCGGCAATTTTGTCCATGTCTGTTTTTGCACTGAGCAAAACATTTTGAGGGATCCAGATAGCTTCTTCATTACACAATCTTTCATTCGAAGGACATTTATTTTCTTCTGCATATCTCTGATAATTCAATCGTTCTGTGGGATAAAACTTCTTAAAATATTTACTTTCAAAGGCATTTTTCAAAAATGGCATTTTGTTCAGTTCACTATACCCACCGGAGCAAGGTATCCCTTCAGCACGTAAAGCTTTCAGGAATGCAGCTCTCGACAGACCTTTAAAATCTTCTTTGTGATACCTAAATGGGAAGAGATGGTAAGCAGCTTTTGTTACACTCTTATATAACTTGTGGGGAGTAATCCCGGGTATATCACCGATGAGTGACTGGAGGTAGGTCGCATTCCTGTTGCGCAACTCAGTCTCTGTCTCCAACCGTTTCAGCTGTGCCAGCCCTATAGCTGCCTGATACTCTGTTATACGTAGTTTGGTGCCAATCATCACCGTTCCGGCTCCAATTTGTCCTGCGGCTGATCCATATGGATTGCCGTAATTGTGATAAGAATAGCAGCGATCCATAAAGGCATCATCATCACTGATAATTGCTCCTCCCTCACCCATTGCCATATTCTTGGAATTCTGAAAACTGAAACAGCCGGCGTTCCCAAAGGTACCTACCTTTTTCCCGTTGATCTCTGCCAACCATGCCTGACATGCATCTTCCACAACCAGCAGGTTGTGTTTGGCCGCGATCTTCATGATTCGCTCCATATCACAGGGAAGACCGAGGATGTGAACCGGAAGAATGGCTCTGGTGTGGGATGTTATCTTCTCTTCTATCTTATCGGGATTCATCTGGAATGTTTCTGGATCAACATCTACAAAAACAGGTATTGCTCCGTTAAAAAGAATACTCGACACAGAGGCAATAAAAGTATAAGATGTAACCAGCACTTCATCACCCCACCCAATCTCCAACTGGGCCAGCGATGTATTCAATGCATTGGTACCGTTGACCACCGCCAGACTGCGCTTAGCTCCCAGTGTTTGTGCCCACTTTTTTTCAAATTCTTCTGTGAGTTTATTCCTTGACCATACACCGCTACGCATTACTTCCAGAAGTTTCTTTTCATCGGTGACACTATCCCAGACGGGCCACGTGGGCCAGTGACCAGTATATGCCTTTTCCCCACCCAAGATAGCAGGCATCTTTTGATTACTTTTCACCCAGGCAGTTGAGGACTGAAGACTGGTTACTGTCATCAGGGAAGCACTCCCCATCACACTTTTTTTAATAAATTTCCGTCTGTTCATATCATTGTATGATTTTGTATTTGTAAAGTGAATAACTGTTCTCTGCCTCTAATGTAAATATTATCTGGCTGTTCTCATCTGTTATTGTCCGAAAATCTTCACCTTTCCCTAATATTTTTTTCAATTCCACCATTGTTCCGTGCTGCAGCCATGTTTTTACAGGCATCGATTCCTTTTCATTTTTTTCTCTGAAAATTAAAAAATAGCCATATCCATCGTGAACACTTTGAAATCCGGTCCAAGATTTTCCCGAGGGGATATCTCCTAAAGGAAGGATATGACCATTGTGCAAATCAAACTGTATTTCCTTGTATTTATTTATCACCGGGCTCAGTCCAAACGCTTCCTCCGGCAGGTTTTGTGCCTCCATCCATGCTAACGGCTGAGCCATCATGGTGATAGCAAAAAGATATTCAAAATCATAATGTTCAGGTGCAAAAGAGTCGTTGTATTTTTCGCTATTTCTCCATTTATTGAGAAACTCAATCTGGAGATTTCTGGTAGGGATGTATTTAGACAGGGTCCATAGATTGCGGAGTGTCCAGTAAGGATAATAATTCCCAAAGTCTGTATACCTGTTCTCCAAAAAAATATTCCCGTACTTATTCTTGTAAAGAAAACCAAAACGCTTATCGGCTGTAACGTCCAGATTGAAGACTACATTATAATTCAAATCCCGGGACACGGTGGAGAGAAGGCTGTCCACCCTCTCTTCGGAAATTTTGTTGTGAATCCTCAGACCGTCTATCTTAAATGTCCTGATACCATACTGACGGTTTAAATAGATCAATGCATCCGCATCCCGTTTCCAATCGACATAATTATCGGTATAGCTTGGATTGAACCAGATGCAGACCTCCACCCCCAGCGCATTTCCCTTTTCGACAACATGCTTAAGACCGTTTGGAAAATTGTTCGGATCGGGCTTCCAGTAATCCGATCTCTTCCATATGTTATCGAACGAACCACTCTGTGTTGTTGCTGGGCTTTTGCCTTTCTGCCATCCGTCATCAATCTGAAAGTGGGTCACTCCCAACCGGTGACAAAGTGCCAGCTCCCTGAGAATATTCGCTTCATTGACATGCTCTCCCACCCCGCGATCGCCCCATGTATTCATCATGATCATCTCGTCTCTTCCAGGGATCACCTTTCTGATGCGGGATTGGTATATTTTTAAACCGGAGAGGGCATTGTATTCATTTTTTGAAAATAGACCAAGAACAGTCGAATAGCCACTGGTCCAAACATCCGGACGAAGATCATTTTCATCGATCCCCAATCCGATCACCCTGATCTTCCCGTAGGAAGCGAGAAAATCGGCAGAGGGATACTTCAACTGCGCCAGTGAGGATGGTGATTCTTTTAGCAGAAAGAATCCCTCTTCATTTTCATTATTTAGGGCAAAGAGCAGGTTTCCCTTGTAGAGCCGTTCGCCATATGCCTGATAATCATCCACTAAAACCAGGCTATTGAGATGATCGGTCATTTCAAAGAGACTTACAGTCTTGTACTGCCAGTGTTTACCACCAAATGAGACACTCTCCAAAACGGGAAGATGAGAAGCTGCTTTTCCGGAAGCCACAAACCGAACATCTTTCAACTGATTTTCTATGATTTGCTTATCATACCACTCTGTGTTTAGAGATTCACCCTTGAAATAAAAATCATTGCCCACCACCGGTGTTTCGGGGTACAACCGAATGATATGCCTGACAGAAAGTTCATCAACACGATAGATGATCTCAGTCTCCAGGTAAGACTCTTGGAACATTGTTTCCGGTACAACATAACTGTTGAAAGAGACAAGGGTAGCGGAATCGTTGTACCCCGGAAGGGTCATGTCGGGATTCTTAGACTGTGAGCGCCAGGTGAAACCGCTCTCTTTATTCCGTATAGATTGTGTGATCAGGTTTCCGTTGTTCATTTGATAGACGCGCTTGATACAGGCATTCTCCACCACCAACGAGTCCCCGTGCTGAAGCACGGAGCAGTCCCGATAGCTGACAGTGTTTGCTGACAAGAGTTGAGCAGATATCAGTTGAATGAAACAGAGGATAAATATTTTGATGATCATCGGGAGATAATTGTTACTGTGAGAGATAATCACGCATCTGTCTTCTGCACTTTCTGAAATAGGAGGCACTGTTGTCGTAATGATCAAAACGGAGTATCATATTGTTTGTAAATCCTTTCGCTTTTGCCGGGTCTTTCTTTTCTACCATTTTAAGTAACTGGTAATCATCTATTCCATCCCGCATCGCCTCAAAACGAATGGAAGAATAGAGTTTTCTATAACCGGGATAGATGATACAGTTATCACCGACAGGGAGCCTGCCTCGGTCACGAGATGCATCAATATTGAGTTGGTCTTTTGCCCAGTAGTTCAACCCCCAGTGGAGGTATCCGGTCACATCATACTTATAGTTGATCCAATACAGCAATCTGGTCTGAATCAGAGGTAGTTCAATAAAACGATTGGCATAGTTACCCCTTGGCACAACACAGGTATAGCACCATCGCTCTTTCCTCTGACAGTTGAAGAAGAGTAGAACTAAAGAGATGATGGGTAAAAAACTATATTCTCTGTTCATTATTTCAAGGATTGTCAAAAATCATAAAAACTACATTCATCCGTTATCTTTCACCGAACACAAAGAAATGTATTAAGAATAAAAGAATGGTATAAGTTACCGCATACCACTCCTCAAAAATCGCAAAATCATTAATAACAACTCAAATAGAACCTTTCATATAGGCATCAAACAGTATTATTTTCGGTCTTCATTCAGTATCATCTTAACGTCATCTGCCGCATATTTCTCACTTCTTGCTGAACCGATAAACCATCACAGAATGAGGAGGAATTTTTATCATTCTTCTATTATCCCTCGGGGTCCTAACCTCCTTGTTTTCCCATAAATCCCAGATCTTGTAATCTGATAATTGATAGGAATCTTCGTATAACTGATAACGCGGATCAGTTTCTCCTTTAACCCTTAACAGCCGGTTAAAATTCACCAGTACATCTTTTTCCTCATCACTCCTGTTCAAAAGACAAGCAGCCTTTTCGTTATTGGCCAAATCTTTGATCCATATTTCATAGCCCCCGCTTTCGCGGATACAGACAGCCTGCTTTCCCAATTTATCCTGGTTGATTGCAATCAGGTTGGCATTGGTCAGGATCAACCTGGTTTCTTCCGACATGTTCGACAAGTCATTCCCGGCTATTAACGGAGCAGCCAACATACACCACATGGAAAAGTGAGTTTTATATTCGTTGGTTGTCATGCCCCCATTTCCTACTTCTAACATATCCGGATCATTCCAGTATCCAGGGCGGGCATATCTCGCAAGCGGTTTCTCTTCGTCTACAATATTGATCATGGAATCCCAGTTATCTCTAATATCGCCGGTTGTACGCCCTAAATGCCCAACATCAATTGCCCATGTCCAGGGTTGCGTTTCCCCCCATTCACAAATACTGAAAACAACCGGACGACCCGCAGCATATAAAGCATCTCTCATTAAAGAATAAGAAGCAAGGGAGTTTTGTCCGGGACCACGATAACACCAGTCAACCTTTAAATAATCAACTCCCCAACGGGCATAAGTACGGGCATCCTGAAATTCGTATCCGCGCGAACCGGGCCGTTTCTGACAGGTTGTAAGTCCGGCACACGTATAAATTCCGAACTTCAACCCTAACGAGTGGACATAGTCGGCCAAATAGTTCATCCCATGTGGGAAACGGGTTGTATCTACGACTATCTCGCCGTTTTCATCCCGTGAAACCTGCCAGCAGTCATCAATTATAACGTATTCATAGCCTGCCTCCTGCATTCCGCTGGTCACCATAGCTTCCGCCGCCCTGATTACCACTTCTTCGTTTACCCGACAACCAAATTTATTCCAGCTGTTCCAACCCATTGGCGGCGTTTTTGCCAAATCAAATTTTTGCGCAAATACACCTCCTGAAAGTACGATACAAATTAAAACCAATAATCTTTTCATAAATTTTGTATTCTACATAAGACTTACTTCATAATTCCGACTTTCACTGAAAAACATTGCACTATGTGATCACTACTTCTATTTATTCCCGGCTACTTCTATCCTCTTCTCTGAAAATAGTCCATTCGAGATGCGATAACATTCTCATTATCTTTATATTATTTCTTAAGTAATTGCCGGCAAATACGTAGTTTTTGTTGCGCATCAACAAGGTCACGCATTTCACGCCCATACATCTTAGTTATGCCCTGGGCAACAAGCCAGTTTTTAAGAACCAAGATATCTTCTTCCAGCTTTTCCAGTTTTTCTATACTGATTTGCTTTTGTGCCTCATTGACATCTGACATCAGCAAAGTGACTTTCTTATCGTATTCCGGCGCTTTTGTTTTATCCAATAAAACATCAGAATCTCCAAAGTCGGCACTGGCTAAAAGGTTACGTTCCGGGTCTGTCTTTTCAATAAGACTAAAATCGTCAAACCATGCCGTACCTTCCGGCTGATGTAATTCAACCAAAACCATCGCTGTTTTCACTGCCTTTTTGGGAACAACCGTAATTTCACCTTCTTCCCAGTCATGCGTTCCCGGAGAAAAAGCAAATGTGTGAACCTCTGGCCAACTTCCATCCTGATAATCAAGATATAGATGCATAGCATAATAATACCCCAACCGTTCGCCGAGATGGTCCCTGCGGTTTGTTTCTGTAATCGACTTCAATTCGGATTTTTGCACATTCTCCGATTTACTAAATGCAGTGAGTGTTAAAGGAACAGGCTTCGATTGGTCCAGTGTAACAAACTGCGCCGCCCCCTGCCGGTTATGGTAAAGCCACTGCCCGCTATATACAGAGTATGTATTTCCATCGGTACGCAAACTGCCCCTGCCCGATTTTTTTGTTTTTAAATCGATTATATATCCCTGGCAAAATGGTTCCCACGGTTTCAGTGGTTTGTCAAAATCGGCTTTAGATGAACTTTCCCCGGTTGGAGGAGCTATAATATACTTTTGTGAATATCCAAGCCCCAATTTCCCATCCATTTGCCGTTGTAACAATTGCGACCCAAACATTTCGGAAATACGTAAGAGGATATTGCCCACCACTGTTTTTGTATCTCCCAATTGAATTAAGGCCGGCCCCGACGGCGCATTAAACCGGACGGCGTCTCCTTTTTTCTTCGATTTTAAGGTAGTTCCCGAAAATTCATCAAACACAATTGTATTGGCTTTTATTCCTAGGCTGTCGGCATTGCATTCGATGGTTCCAGGTTCATTTGAATTAATATACAAATAAACCCCTTTATTGATATCGTTGCCATACTGTTTAATACTCCCGTCAAGCAAAAGCGTGCCGCCAAATATATCGTCCTTGTCTGATTCGGTAACGCTCGGTTCGATAACCCGTCCGGTAGCATCAACATGGTTTTGATGACTATTAACCTGACCCATTCCACCTCTTTCCTTATTGAAAAGAGTCTGGGCACATGCATTATTCTGTGGCCCGGCACAAAACATTGCCTTGCTTAGTGGTAGTATTTTTCGCAAAACCCACCGTTGATGGTCATAAATATCAGGACGGCAATGAAAGAATGAATAATGAGTGGCAGCTGCCCTGTCACGTCCATCAGTATATCCAAAATATACAATACCATTAAAATGTTTGGCTTTCAGGTATTTCTCCAATTCGCCTGACGACAACTGACGGGTAACAAACTCACCAAGGATCCCATTAAATCCTTTCGACTGCATGTTGTTCATCGTTTGCTGAGAAAACGGAAAGCCTTCATTCCCGAAAAAATCGATATAGCGGTACAAATGCTCAGAACCACCATTCGTTGCAATGCCAAACCCTTCAGGATGTAAGGCATTTTGAAGATATTCCAAAAATGGCCCGGGAACTTTACCTGCATTGTCCATTGCAATACCGCCATGTTTTTGCCCGCTCCCTGTCAATGATTCCAAGCGGCTGGCAACGACAGCTTTTACAAGAGGGTTATTCGAAGACAAATCCATTTCTCCATACACATCGCCATAAGCTCCTCCAGGACTATATTTTACTTTTGCATATTTTGACAGGCCCGGAATGCCGTATCGTAACTCAGAGAATTTGTCAAAAGCTAGTTTAGATGCCTGACCTTTGTCATCAATCTGGCTGAAATCATATCGCCCCTCCGGGTCTTTCAATGAAATCTCAACCACTGAATTCCAGTAGTGAAATACGGCAATATCGAGCATAGCGGCACGCTGGGGGTCTTCTCCTCCCCAAACAATGTTAAGTCCCAATTCTGTAATATCAGGAATATTGGCAGCCGGTTGACCAAAAGCAACACCAATGCCACCACGCCAACCTGCATAACTGTAATTAGCCGGGAAATTATTTGTTTCATTTACGACTGCCAGAGTTACTTTTTTAACAGGCTCTCCCCCAAACACAGGATGAGCCAACACGACAAGGGCAATAATAGTTTTAACTATCATATTCATATGACTTCGACCAATTTCAAGTATTATCATAACTACAAAGATAAACAGACACAATATCATAAGTTATCATATTTGCGTATATTAATCCTCAATAAACGCAAGTTCCTGACTTTGACAGGCTAAACCACTCATTCTTATAACTTATTGATAATCTGATATATACAGGAATAGGTTTAGTGGCGTGGGTGGCGCAAGAGGGAAAATGCCTATCTTTGTGGTATGTTCGTGCGCAAGAAGAGAAACCGGAGTGGTTCCACCAGTATTGTAGTTGTAGACAAGAGCGATGGGATCTACCGTGAAGTCAAAAGCTTTGGGGCTTCCTCCGATACTGATGAGATAGACTTATTATATCGGGAGGCTTCAGCTTGGATATCCAAGTACGGTGGTCAACAGCTTTTCGATTTCGATGAGACGCAGAAGGCTATCACTGAAACAAGGAACACGATATCCCGGATTGAACGTACACTACAGAATGCACCGCAGTCGATTCTGAACAGAATTTATGATAGTATCGGTTTTGGAGCTATAGGTGAGATATCCTGCGCCATCTTGTGGTAGCGCGCGTGTGTCAGCCCTTGAGCAAAGTAGCCACGGTAGATTACCTGAAGTCTTATTTCGATGAGGACGTTCATCTTCATAATATCTACAGGTATATGGACAGGCTGTACTCCAGCCAGCGAGAATTGGTCCAGAAGATCAGCGTTGAGCATACACTGAAGATCCTGGGCGGCTGTATCGGTCTCGTGTTCTATGATGTAACAACGCTATATTTCGAATCCGCACCCAAGCCGGACGATGAATTGCGTCAGGCAGGGTTCTCCAAGGATGGTAAGAGCGCTGAATCGCAGATTGTCCTGGGACTTCTGGTGAGTGGGGATGGATATCCACTATCTTATTTCATCTTCAATGGCAGTCAGTATGAAGGCAGAACAATGATACCAATCATCGACGACTTCGTTCGACGATTCTCGCTAACGGACTTCATTGTCGTGGCAGACTCCGGATTAATGAGCGAGAAAAATGTGAAGCTCCTCGAATCTGCTGGTTACAAGTATATCCTTGGTGCACGAATCCGGAGCGAGTCACCAAAAATCAAGGAGTGGATACTTTCCATTGAGAAGAAGGATGGTCATTGTGAAGCATGCATGAAGAACGAGACGCAGCGGCTGATTGTCAGTTATTCTGATTCCAGGGCCAGGAAAAATGCCTGGAATAGGGATAAAGGCGTTACACGACTACGCACTGCTTTTGTCAAAGGAACACTGACAAAGGACAAATTGAATAAACGTGGCTTCAACAAGTTCCTTGACATCAATAAGGACATTACTGTCAGCATTTACGAGGAAAAGATTGTAGATGACAGCCGGTGGGACGGATTGAAAGGGTATATTACCAACACAGAGTTACCCGCTATGGAGATAATTTCCCAATATCACGGTCTTTGTGGGTTGTTGAAAGGGCATTTCGAATTGGTAAGACCTCACTGGAGATGCGTCCGATGTTTCACTTTACTGAGAAACGAATCGAGGCTCACATCTGCATCTGCTTCATTGCCTACAAGGTTTATAAGGAGCTTGAAAGGACTATTCGAAACATCGGCATCAATATGAGCGTGGATAAGGTGCTGGACATCGCGAAGACAATAACGACACTGAAAATAAGGCTGCCAAACGGTGAACTATACACGCAGACCATCTACACTACTTCACAACAGGAGGCAATTAAGTCTCTCATCGAGCCAAATATCGAATTGGGTGGCGCATAGTCAAAGTCAGGAATATCATAAGTTATCATATTTGCGTATATTAATCCTCAATAAACGCAAGTTATAAAAAAAGCACTATCTGGCTGGTCAACTGGTACAGATTGTAACGCTTTCTCATAACATCGCGCAGTTTACTATGTTCCATCACCGTTCCCGAGCGTAAGGATTAGTTGTGGTAATAGATCCCCATCTTGTACCACCAGTTCCTTATGCTTTGGACGGCAAAACCGGCCGTGTCTTTTGTTATCCCTACATTTACCCAGCCAATGTTCTCCTTGATGTCATACACCCCATACGGAATCGCAACCCTTTCCGCTTCTGTCCGGAAATCATACGCATTCACGCTTTCCACCGTTTCCTGGGGATACCATTCCACGCCCTTGCTGGGAAAATTACCAGCCAATTCCCGCTTTTTCGCATCCACTGATATTACCGGTTGCCCCTCTGAAATATATTTGTCTACTTTCTTTTGTATGAACTTGAATTGAGCATCCCTCTCCTCGTGACTATTGCCCTCGAACCGTTTACTGTTTGACTGTAAGCTGAAGCCGTGTTCCTTCAGTACATCGCCGATAATCCTATGGCTTACACGGGTCCCGCTTGTTTTCAAGGCAGATTCAATGTGGCGTAAGCTCTTCAAGGGAGACTCCGGCTCACCCCGCGTATGGGGGTTTATAAAGGCCTCAATCTTTTTACACACGATCCGATCGATCTTTCTCTTCCTTCCTCCCCCTTCCTTTCTCTGTCTTGATTTGGTATCGCGCACGATGGACGGGTCAGTAATCCCCAATTCTGCCATGCCCCTGTTGATGGTATTGTGTGAAAAACCCAACTCCTTTTCTATCAATCCTTTTCCACCACGGCCAAGAGCCTTGGCCTCGGATGCAACATACAAACGGGTTTGTTCTTCATTCAAGTAAGGAATGAGCTCATCTATAAATAGTTCATTTCGAATATATTTGAAAAGGAGACTCTTTTACAAATATATTATAATCTTTGATTAGACCTTTTTTAGTGATATCGACACGCGGCAAGTATGCAAAACCACTAATAGTTAAATTTTTGCCGAAATCGATTACAAGATGATGCGGATATTTGTCTATACCTGTCGAATATTTAGTATGCCAAAATGTAGATTCCTGATAGTCATGTATCTTGTCGGCAGAGTTATTTGCCTGTACTACTTCTTCGCTACTCGCATAGACAATCTTCCAGTTTTGTCGTGAAACAAAGTTCCCCTGTTTATCAAGCACTTCCAGCTCTGCAATTGATGCATAGTCATCTTTTCCGTACGAATTCAACATCTCTAAGCATAAATACCGTGCTTCAATCTCTCTATTAAAAGATATTCTTTGCCAGCTATGCTCTTCTTTGAATGTACCCGTACTGATTGGTTTTTCTTTAGTCAAATCAAGTAATTCTCCTTCTTTCTTGTGCAATGGGGATTCTTTAACGCGCAGCATATCTAGAATGGGATCTCGTAATCCGTTTATTACATTTTCTTTCGGCCCGCTGATATCCATGACGATAATTTCATTTTCGCCTTCTTTTAACCAGCATCCTGGCATATAAAGGGTCTGTTGTGGACCTATTTCCCAAAACCGTCCCATGGCATGTCCGTTCACCCAGACCATTCCTTTTCCCCATGAACGCATATCTAAAAAGGTATCGCCCACTTTGTCCAATATAAATTGTCCTTTATAGTATCCTTGCGTTCCTGCGGCATTCCGTGACTTTTTGAAAGCCCGTCCCTTGGCAAAGGAATAATCGACTGGAAAACAGAATATATCCCAGTTCTTCAATTCTGTTTTTATTTTGTCGTTTATTAATTCAACTTTTTGGGTAATGCCTTTTCGATCATGGATGTTTTTGTTAAAGTTGACGCGCCCCATTGCTTCAACAAATATATCTAATAGATCTCCATCTTTTACGGGAGGAAGCAGTAGTGAATTTTCGCCTTTACGGCGATCGAGTGTTCCTATTTGTACGCCATTGATATATATTTGTGCCCAATCGTGCATTTCTGTTATTAACAGTAATTGCCTGGCGGGAGATTGTTTCACTTTAGTTCTATATAATACTGATCCCCAGCCCTGATCAAGATCCTCAAGTCCGATGATATCTGTGTGTTTTACAGCGGGTGGTAAACTTTTTAATAAAGGAGCTACATGATCCAGTGAAAACTTAGGAATCGATATGGTGTTGATGGAATCGGGGATGGGGGGAAGCATTTCACCTTTATCTAAATAATTAGCTAAAAGTTTTCGTAAAGCAAAATATTTTGGAGTAGCTTTTCCTGATTCATTGATTGGGGCATCATAGTCGTACGAACTGCACATGGCCGAATAAACCGGAGAGTTGGCGCCTCCCCAATGTCCGAAAGTAGTTCCTCCGTGTGCCATATATAAACTAAATGATATATTTCGTTTCATCATATCTTCCAAACCTCCGAGAAGCGATTCGGTTGTGCGGGTTTCATGTTTTCTGCCCCAGTGGTCGAACCAACCGGACCAATATTCACTACACATCAACGGTGAGGTCGGACGGAGTTCTTCTAATCTTTTAAACTGTTGATCCACGTTTGCGCCCGATCCGAAGTTGATCGTCCAAAGCAGCTCGTCCAGTGCATTATTCTCGAAATTGGAAGTCCAGTCACATTGAAAAAGAGGAACGCTATCGAATCCCGATTCTATTACAATGTCTTTTATCGCTCTGACATATTCTTTGTCTATACCATAAGCCCCGAATTCATTCTCAACCTGAACCATTATTATATTTCCCCCATTGGAAGTCTGCAAATCGCTTAATTCTTTTCCAACCTGCTTCATATATATCCTTGTTTTATCGATGAAATATGGGTCTAGTGAGCGTAAGGCAACATCCTTCTTCTTTAATAACCACCAGGGTAATCCACCCATCTCCCATTCAGCGCAAACGTACGGCCCCGGACGTACAATGACCCACATTCCATTATTCTGTGCCAATTTACAAAACGCAGCAATGTCATTTTGTCCCGAGAAGTCGAAAGAACCTTCTTTTTGCTCGTGAATGTTCCAAAATATGTATAGACATATCGTGTTCATCCCTAAAGATTTGCACATTTTTATTCTGTGATCCCAATATTCTTTAGGAATACGGGGGTAATGTAATTCAGCCGCTTTTACGACAAAAGGTTCTCCATTAAATAAAAAAGTTTTGCTGCCAATCTCAAATTTCCCCTTTGGACTCTGCCCGTAAACAGCTGAACTAAAGACTATAATGGCAATCAATATACATTGGAAGGTTATGTGTTTCATTTTAGTTATCGTTTAGTAGTTTTCTCATTTTCTCTAATACTGTATCATTTGTCTTAATCAATTGTTCGGTTGTACCGGCTTTATACCACTCCTGTACTCGATCCTGATGATAGAAAGAGGCGCCTGATGCTGAGTTATCCAACAAGGCGATAGCATTAAGTAATCGAATATTAGATAATTATTTCATCATCATCTCAGCTTTCAGATAACTATACTCTTTGATTTGACTGTTAAGGGCTTTTATATATTCCGAATAGGGCGCATGTTTATTCCCGTTGATTAGCATCGCATTGATAAAATGTCCGCTACCGCCATTAATTTGAGGAATATCTCGACCTAAGATGCCAATTATTGTCGGAGCAATATCGGTATGCTCGAAGTAGGGTAAGACGCTATTTTTTGCAATACCTGCTCCAACAAATAGGAGAGGGGGGTTCTCCATGTGCTTTCATCAAATAAAGGATGCCATCCGATAATGCTTTGTCCGTGGTCAGAGGTAATAATAAATACCGTTTCATCCCATTTGCCGGATTCTTTTAAATAATGGATGAATCTTCCCAATTGTACATCCGCATTTTCTATGGCCGCTACGTAAGGAGAGCCTTTAGCGAATATATTATTATAAAAAGGGCTGTCTTTATCTGTTTGTGAAATATCGTACCCCCGTTGTCCCGGTCTTTGAAGATGGATGCGCATAAATACCGGATGTTGGGTTTTCATAGGCAATACTGTTCTTAATGGGTTAATCTATTTAGACAATGTAATGATATTCTTTGTTTTTCAAAATATTGATAGGTTTTCTGTAGAATTCTCAATATTTCATTGAGACCGTCACGCTGACGAAATTTTTCGGTATATCTTACGTTAGGAGTTTCAATTTTGATGGTCATATCATAATCGTCAAGAATAATCTTCATGAGACAGTCTTGAATGTCTTTTTTTTTATTATTAGTTGTTTAATGAGAATATGAATAGTTGTTTAATGAGAATATGAATGAACCTTTCGGAATAAGAAACGAGTCGAATACACTACTTCTTTTTTAGTAGGTATCAGGGCTTTCAGGCCTAAAAAGTATTGCGCAAGCAAATCTTGCACAATACTCAGAGAAAATTTCAAAATGTGCTGAAAATAGATTCTTTCTTGTTTCAGGAAATCAAATGAAGTTTATCTCTGTTCTCATAAACTTTCATGATAGCATTTATAACATCTTCCATATCTTTCTGCGTTGCAAGCAACGGCCCTGAGGCCCATAGCATAACCATGTTATCACATACCCAATCACAGGCAGGAAGGTGCAGGTCATTCTTGAATTGCTGTAATCGTTCTGCAGAATACATGGTTTTATATTCTCTTCTCGAAAGAATGTTCTCCGTCCAGGGTTCACGATGCAATCCGTTTTTAATATATGGACTGAGATTGATTCCTTCCGCAGCAACTGCTTTCAGAAATACATCCCTGTGAACATTATTCCAATAATCTTTGTGGTATGCCATTGCGTATAAATAGTAAGATCCTTTATCCGTCGCATGATACAATTTTTGTGGCACAAGACCTTTGAATCCTTTTAGTTTAGACGTTAAAAAGGCTGCGTTCCTATTACGCGTTTCAAATTGTTCTTGTGAATGTTTCAACTGTTCTAGAAGAATGGTACCTTCAAACTGATTCATTCTGTATTTCGGCCCAATGGTAACTGAACGTCCTTGTTTATTGGTCCCATGATTCATTACGGTATAACAATCATCCAACAATTTTTCATCATTACTAATGATGCCTCCTCCTTCTCCACAGCATATCGTCTTACTGGTCTGAAAACTAAAACATCCTGCCTCACCCAGAGACCCCAACTTTTTACCTCTATGCTCCGCGAGGTGAGCCTGACATGCGTCTTCTATTACTTTAAGTTTATGTTTTTTTGCAATCGCTAAGATACGATCCAGATCGCATGGTTGTCCCATCATATGTACAGGCATGATCGCAACCGTATTCTTATTTATTTTATTTTCAACTTCATTCGGATCCAATTGAAATGATTCTTTGTCCAGGTCAACCATTACTGGAAGTGCGCGAGCACTGATAATCGAAGAGATGGTTCCCATATCGGTATATGGGGACGTAATTATTTCGTCACCTGGTCCGAATCCCATCGCTTCAACCACTGTGTGCAACGCCTGTGTTCCGGAGCCGGTAGTTACACATCCTTTCACGCCTAAGAGTTGGGCATATTTTTTCTCAAAGGTAGGTACAGCTCCGTTTACATTGTCATCTATTCTATTCCATCTGCCACTCCTTACTGTTTTCGCGATACTTTCGACAATTTGCTCATCCACATACGGCCATTGGGGCCAGACCTTGTTCTTCACAACAGGTTCCCCACCCAGTGCGGCTAATGTGGAGCTGTTTTTTGTGAAAATATCTGTAGAAATATTTTCTATCGGTTTTACAATATTTGAACTAGCTATCGCAGCCGCACCTACAGAGACGGTTGTCAGAAATGATCTTCTTGTTACTTTTTTAGATTTCATACAGATTCAGTTTATTATTTATTAGTATTCTGATTATTATATTCTCAAAAAATAATTTTTAATACGATATTCATTTTTTCCTTTCACTAGTGTCCACTTAAATTCTTTAACATTATAAATATTACATTGGAACAATGATATCTACATTCGAAAATGAATGTCCACGAGTACATACGAAGTATTGAGAATGTTGGGTACTTCGCTGCTGAATAAAAGTCTTATTAAGGAACTTTTCTCTAAAGAGCGTGAGTTTTTCAATAAACCTCTTTTTTTACACTGTCTATTGTTCTCTCATATTCTGAGGATCTTATAGGTTTTTCGCGTTCTTTATTTCCGTATACTCCGAAAATACATCTTGGTCACAATTTAGTAAAATATATGCTGTGCGAAAGGCTTGTGAGGTAGACGCCCTTTGTTAATGATATTATTGAACTCTTAAACCTCATTTTACTTGGCTTGATGAATGTATCATTTGTTTTTTTATTGATGTAAAGATATCAATAATATCCTCCATATCTAAACTAACTTAACAATAGTCGTTATAGCCAACAATTGTATCCCATTCTCTAATCGAATTGCTTTATAAAGGTACATCATAGCTCTTTTAGTTTAAGATAAATAACGAAATTATATCCTCAATATACGCAGCCAACGGTTAAAATTTTCTAAGCAACAGATTTCCCATTCTCGATTTGTCTCAAAATAGATTAGCATATGCACATACGTCGCTGTTAATTCGGGTGCTTACAGTAAACAATACAAATTCGTAATCACCAAAGCAATTTCCATCAGCTTGCTTCCGATTGGTATTTTAAAGTGATTCTACTACATTCAAACAAACCTCTGCTGATTTCAGCCATGGAGATGAAAAAGTAACCTTCGCATTTCCTGTAGTTCCCCTCGTTTGTACATACACTATCAGGCGTCCGTTGTGTACCCGTTGTTTATTGTCTCTATAATTTCCCATGTCTGCATTATTACCTCCCTCTAACCCCAATAACTTTACAGGTCCCTCTATATGACAAGTGATCTCATCATCTGAAAGTAGGACCGGTATCCCATTTTTGTCCACAATCTGAACAACAATATGGGTTAAATCTTTGTCTTTATCTAAAATCAAATCATCTGAATCAGCAATAATTCTAAAGGGCCTATCGGAAGTTTTGAGGGTATAACGAGATACTTCTTTATTCCCGTTGACCCCGATAACTTCTAATGTTCCTGCTTTGAAAGGAATATTCCAAGTTATAAAACCAGTACTATCATTATATTCTTTCATATGGCCAATCATCTTTCCATTTAATAATAACTGAGCCCTTTGACAGTTCGTATAACAGACTACACGAATAACCTCCCCTGATTGATAATTCCATATTGGCAACGCATTCACAGATTGATCCGGGCTGTGATCCGGATTGTAAGTACCAATATATGTAAAGGGATTATCATCCCACATGGCCTGACGGAAGAAGCCTTCCGGTTTTTGGAAGCCGGCTAAATCCAATAGACCATGCTTATATCCTCTTGACGGCCATTCTCTCGATTCTCCCAAATAATCTATTCCGGTCCATAGGAACTGTCCGAAAATATAATCGTTATCACGGGTTGCTTTCCAGCTGGCAAAGCTATTATTCGTTTCACTTCCGAACATAACACGTTTCGGATATTTACGGTGATCTGCCTCATATTGAAATTCCGAATAATTATAGCCAACGATGTCCAAAACAAACGGATAATCTGTTTCATTAGACATCACTGCTCCCGCCAAAGCAGCAGTAACGGGACGAGAAGAATCCAGAGATCTAACGTTTTCAACCAAACGTTTCGCAATATTCCCCAACTCTTCAGCAGGCGGATTATCCGACAGATATCCAAGGACACTCGGTTGATTAAATTTGGCGATATCCAGAACCGGGTGGGAATAAGGATCGTTTGGAAAATCGATTTCATTTCCAATACTCCACATAATAATAGAAGGATGATTTCTATTACGTAATATCATATCTTTTATATCTCGATCGCTCCACTCTTCAAAGAACGAAAAACTTCCCTGATAGCCAGGAATACCCGTATTCCAACCTGTAATCGATTTTTTCTTCGGATATTTCCATTCATCAAAAGCTTCATCCATGACCAAAAAGCCCAATTCATCACAAAGATCATATACATCCGGAGCTTGAGGATTATGGCTCATTCGAATTGCGTTACATCCTATTTTTTTTAAATTTTGCAACCTTCTTTTCCAAACTTTACGAGGGACAGCAGCACCTAAACTTCCGGCATCGTGATGAATGCATACACCATTAATTTTAATCCACTCTCCGTTAAGTGCAAATCCTTTATCAGGATCAAATGTAAGAGTTCTGATCCCAACATTCTCATAACTTTCGTCGATTATTGTGTTTTCTTGTTTTATAGATGTTCTCAAACGATAGAGGTAAGGATTCTGAACTCCCCATAAATCAGGCTTTTTTGTTCTTAAGGATAAGTTCGTAGTTACAGAAGAAGTGGTATCCATCATAAAAACTTTCTTTGATTCTCGTGCCACTATTTTTCCTTCAGAAGAAAACAATTCTGTCAATATGGTTAAACTTTGTTTTTGCAAGCTTTCGTTCTTTATGTTTACTTGAACGTTCAATATTGCTTCCTCTGGGGTTACGTTAATTGCCTGCCAAAATACGCCCCATTGATCAATATGAACTTTTTCAGAAGAAATTAGCCAGACATTCCGATATATGCCTGATCCGGTGTACCATCGGGAATCTGCGTATTCACGATGATCCACTCTGACCGACAATATGTTTTCTTCTCCATACTGCAAATAAGGTGTCAAATCATACATAAAAGAAATATATCCATTGGGTCTTTCTCCTAATAGTTTTCCATTGAGATATATTTTGCTTTTATTATAAACTCCTTCAAAATAAATAAATGATTTTTTATCTTTCTCACTGTCCGGGACAAAAAATGACTTCCGGTACCAACCAATCCCTCCGGGCAAATAACCGGTACAACTGGCCAATGACGGACTTAGCGAGGCTTCGATACTCCAATCATGGGGTAAATCTACGGCTCTCCATTTGTTGTCGTCATAATCTGCAAAAATGCACTGCGGCTCATCTCCTAAATTGAACTTCCAATTATCATTAAATTGTTGCGAGACGCCAAATGAGACTTGTGCTTGAAGAAAGATATGATTTGATACTAGAAACAAAAAAAAATAAAATCTAAATTTCATACTTACCGATTTTATGTTTAGAGCTGATGCGACATTAGGATTTCAATATACCGATAACTATTGCGAAAATGCATCATAGTATGTAGAAGCACACAAAAATTAGCTTCACCTACAAAATATCAACTCTCTAGAAAATAGTCATTTATCTTTACGACAGCCTCTTCGCTCAAATTTCTTTAACAGTATTCCAAACACCAATCGATGAGGAGCCAGAGATTGTTGACATCTTCTTTATACCCTAATCACTCATTTTCTTGACAGATAACTATAACACCATTCCCTACAGCTCTCACACTACCATCTGAAGGATAGTTAACTACCTGATTATTGACAATCATAACGGAAGATCCCCCTCCATCTAAATTAATGGCATGCCATGCTCCAGCCGACCGGAATATCTCTCCGAAATCTTTCATCGTGCACCCTTTTGAAAAGGTATTCCTGCCATCGACAACCATCATATAGACTTTCGTTTTATCTTTAGAGTAACCGATCCCTGTTCTCGGATTATACAAATCATCGCCTTCCGCACGTTCTCCATTCTTTAAAATAATATTATCACTTCCCCCTACCATCTCTTTAAAATTAATCAGGGTATTAGGATTTGATCTCAAAGTAACTCCCAAATAGAGACCTATCTCATCACTAATTTTCAGTTTTTTCAAAAAATCAGCTGAGCTGCCTCTGCCATGTAAAACAGCACATCCTTCAGGAATTATCGATATCCCGGAGTTGTCATAGATATTCTCAATAATGCACAGAATCTCCCTATTGGCACCAAAAGAGAAAGTATCATCATCTTTAGGCCGTATAACAACCTTTGTTCCCCCGGAAACGGAACTAGTGGTCCTTCCAAATGTAGAGGTATAGAGCGTCATCAAATCAGGTGTAAGATTAGGATAAGCCTCCAGTCTTAGCATATTTACAGTATTCAATGGAAAGGTCAGATCTCCTTTTTTCAAGATTCCCTGAAAATCGACTCTGTCGATATATGGTACACCGTCTTCACTTAAAATGAAGCATGCTCTTCCAGTCGGGTTGGTCACCAACTCGCCATTTTGAAATTGCCCACTTCTTGGAATACCTATTTCAATAGGATCTTTGTAAAAATAAAAATCACCGTTAGTCGCCGCGACGACATTATGCCCTTGAGCTCTTTTCCTCTCGACCATTGCAGTGGGACGTTCGGTGGCGACAGCACTGTCTTTTGCCAGACAAGTCTCTATCCGAACGAGCGGATTTGTCAAATCGATCTCCAACGCATATATTTTTAAAGGATATTCCTCCAAAGCTATCGAATAATATTCGACTCCCTGCCCGATATTTCGTTTCGGCTGAAGCGTATCTACCTCATAAGATTTCCCGTCGATCACACATATATCCTTGCCTTTGGCTGTTGTAATATGTATTTTGTCAAGATAGGTAACCTGAATATTTTTATCCTTTACATACGGTAATATATTATATTGAGTGCCTGGGTTTAAATTATTCAGTACAACCACTGAGTCGAAATACTCTCTTTTGACCGGATCCTGACTGGTAACTTCCGATTCGCTGTAATGTACTCCCCATTCCTTCAATCGATCGGTGAATGAAAATGAAACTTCAACAAAAGTGCTGGTAATTTTCGCGGAATCAACCGTTGCTTTAAAGATCAACAGCGGTAAAGTCGTAAAACTTTTTTCAGTTCCATAATATGTGCTGCCATCATCAATAAAAGAGCGAAAATGATAAACCTGATCAGGAACCAAACCATTTAAACGAACCTCGAATTCATTTCCATAATAGTTCGTGCGAGAATATTTTTTATACCCATTGTCATTTCTTATTTCAAAGCCATAATCACGAATGATCCCACCGCCAGCATCGGTAATCCGGCCCAGACAAGTGACAGAGATATCAGTAACATCTTTCACCCCGATCGTTTCTACCTGAGGGGGACGTATTTCTTTTTCAGGCGTATCGTGACATGACCAACAAAAAAAAGCTAAAAGTATGAATAATAAATGTCTATAGTTTCTCATCGATGTTATTGAATGTACAATTATTTAAAATCGGGTTCTTCAACGGCGCAGGATTGTCCTAACCTAACGATTATCCAGAACCTTTATATGGAAGCGCATCATTATATGTATATTATTTCGTGAGGAGAGATGTCCAACTCAGAAAATTTACCTAACTGCCCGTTCTGACGGATGTGTCGGCACCTTCCGACAAGGATATGTCAACCGGTTGATTTGTCTTCCAGGCTCCTCTGGTGAAATCCGGCACCTCAATAGGTCTGGAATGATTTGCCAAGGACCACTGACTTAACGGAGTGATCACACTCCATGCAGCGGCATCGTATACATCAATGTCTACTGGTAATCCGTTTCGCAAACAATCGATCAGTCTCCATGTCATCAGAAAATCCATACCTCCATGACCGCCAACTTTCTGGGCCATCTCGCCAATCCTTTTCACTATTTCAGGCATGTATTGCTCACTCACCTTTTTCATTTCTTCGTCGCCCAACCACTCATGTCCGACGGAGATTCTGGGCGGAAGCGGATACTTTTGAGCAGCAGCAAGGGTTCCACTGATTGCGTGTATACGCGAATAGACCCGGGGACTGGTGGTGTCATGCTGCAACATGATAGTTCTGCCTTTTTCGGTACGAATAATAGAAGTATTAATATTGCCTCTGTAGGAATCAACGTTAAATCTTTGATAAAACGAATCATTGGAGGCTAATTCCGCTACTTTCTTGCCCAGCATAAAATCATCCGACGACATGGAAACCATATAGTTCAGTTTGTCGCCGCGATTCACATTCAGGACTTGGCAAACGGGTCCCAATCCATGAGTAGGATAGATATTCCCATTATGATATTGACTCTCCTCCAATCGCCACATGTCATTATCCCGCGTCTTTTCATAAATCTTTTGATAGTGAAGATAAGCGGCATCCACGTGAATGATATCTCCGAAAAAGCCTTGTCGAGCCATATTCAATGTCAATAGTTCGAAGAAATCATAGCAGCAATTCTCCATCATGTAACATTGTTTTCTGGTATTCTCAGAGGTTTCCACAATCTCCCAAGCTTCATCGACTGTTGAAACGGCCGGTACCTCAACAGCCACGTGTTTACCACACTTCATGGCATAAACAGAGATTCTTGCATGAAGCGGACCTCTCGGTACAGCGATACTGATTAAGTCTAAGTCGGTATTTTCACACATCTCTCTCCATGCATCATCATTTCCCGTATAAACTATGGCTTTTGGTAAACCCTTCTTGATCAGTAGCTGCTGAGCTTCATCAACCCGGAATTGCGCGATATCGCAAATCGCCTTTATCTCCACCCCGTCCAGAAGCGTCATCTGACTAAGATTGGAATATCCTCTGTTCCCGACTCCAACAAAACCGACACGGACAGTCTTAAGTTTTGGAGCCCTATAGCCGGACATGTTGTTATTTTGATTGCTTTTTGTCTTTTTACCCGAAACAATTGTAATGTCCTTCGAAGCTACTTCGTTGGCCCTAAGGCCAGGCGCTAGAGTCAAACCGATGCTTCCGATTGCAATCTGTTTTAGAAAGTTTCTCCTGTTCTCTTTCATATGTAAATTAGTTGTTATATAAATATCTATTAATTAGCGATTTAAATCATTTCAACATTTTCTATTTCTCCGTTTAGACAAAACAAAAGACAGCACTCATCTTTAGGATAAATGCATCGGTTATCGGAAAGACAAACAGGCAAGAAGGGTTTAAAATTTCATATGCGTGCTCTTGGGCAACAACCTTGGGTGCTTACCTGTTGAGGTCAGTTTCATATTCGACTTGGACGCCTTGTCGCGCCGTACGCCAGTAAAAATCGACCTTTGGCTCTTGTTTCCCGTTTATGTCAGGGACGGTAGCTTTCAACTGCCGGAGGGGCTGACGGGATTGTGCGGGACAAGCTCGACGCAATATCCCATCTTTTCCAGCTCTGCCTTCAGATACCTTTTGCGCCTTGCTTCCACCCGGCTGTTCAAATAATCGGCTCCCAGTTCATCGTAAGGGACCTCGTCTTTCAAGACATGATACACCGATTTGAGGATGGAGTGTGCAACAGCCACTATGGCCCTTTTCTTGCCGCGGCGGGCTGCCAGGCGATGGTACCGGGCGTGGTAGAACGTGCCTTTTGTCCGCGACGCCGCCCATGCCGATTGGCTCAGGATGGATTTGGCCTGCTTGTTCCCGTGGGTGGTGCGTCCGTTTTTTTTTTACCGGCACTCTCGTTGTTACCCGGTGAAACGCCCACCCAACTGCTTAGATGATTCTCATTGGGGAAGACATCCATATCCAGCCCGATCTCGGCGACAAGGTCCTCCACGCTCTTGCGGTTCAATCCCGGGATCTCCCGCAGTCGTTCCAGGGCATTCTCATAAGGGGCAAGGGCATGTTTGATCTTTTCATCCAAATCCCGTATGAGAGACTCCAGGTGGTGGTTGTCCCCCCGGATAGTGCCCAGCAGGTAGATGTGGTGGTCGGTGATGTAACCGTTACAGGCTTCAAAAAGTTCCTCTTTGGTGGCTTCTATCTTTTTGTGGTATACCTCTTCAATATCGCCCATGGTCACTTCTTTCCCCTGGCACAACTTGTCGATCAGTCTGGTTGCCGTTACTCCCGAGGTGTCGCTTAACACGCTCGAAAGTTTCACATTGCAGTCTTCCAGGATGCGGATGATACGGTTCTTGTTCGAGGAGATATCCTGTACCAGTTTGGTCCGGTAACGCGTCAAATCCCGTAACTCCCGTTGTTCTCGAGGGGGAATATAACTGGGTTTTAGCAAGCCGGCAAGCAATAACTTGCACAACCACCTGCTGTCCTGCTTGTCCGTCTTATGCCCCGGGACGTTCTTCACGTGACGGGCATTGACAATCCAGACCGTCAATCCCGAGGGCTCAAGGGCATGATAGACAGGCTTCCAGTAGACTCCCGTACTCTCCATTACAACGTGGGTTACCCTGTTTTCCAATAACCAGTCTTTCAATTCTGTCAAAGAGCGCGTCACGGTCCCGAATTCACGGGTTTCCGTATTAAGTCCTTCGCCACTTATGGTGGCCACTAACATCTTCTTGTGGACATCAATCCCGCATCCCCGGGAGACGACCTGGTTGAATGACACTTGTGATTCCATAAAATATTCCGTTCAATGAGTACGGCAAATGTACGGAAATCCTCCATTTTCATTCCCTTGGATGTTTTAAATTCTCATCATGGATGTTTCATATGTTTATTATATTTGTTTTCTTCAATATGTCCGGAACCACGTACTCCGTGCCGATCAATGCCCCAAGAGATATGGATCTCCACTGAATCATCGGGCACCGTTCCGCTGCACTTCAATCAAATCAGTACAAAACTTTATCCATATCTATGATGGGCCATTGTTTCGCATTCTTCCATTCTCCTCTTGTAAAATCCGGGACTTCAACCGAATTACCTCTATCAAGGACCGATTTTTCGCTCAAATCGACGATACTGGACCACGCAGCCGCATCATAGACATCCTGATCCAACGGTAACCCATTCCTTAAACAATAAATCAGTCTCCAATCCATTATATAGTCCATTCCTCCATGGCCTCCGACCTTTTTAGCTTGCTCACCGATATATTTCGATAAGGGGTGTGCATATTTTTCCATAATAACTTTAAAATCATCATCACTTAAGAATTCATGTGAATCGGGGTCCAATGCTATTTTCTGTTCCGGATATTTAACGGCATATCCTTTTGTTCCATAAAGTTTGTGAAGACGATCATACGGACTGGGACTTGTTACATTATGTTCTATCAAGATCGTATTCCCGTTGACTGTTTTAACAATCGTACAGTTCATGTCTCCCAACTTATATGTAGCTTTTGCCTCAGGCGAATCTTTTCCATACATTTTTTCCGCGTAAAGCGTCAATCCATGATGATTGGAGGACATAGAGGTGAGATAATCGAAACGGTCGCCTCTGTTAATTCCCATAATCTGTGCAATGGGGCCCAATCCGTGAGTAGGATACGGATTCCCAGTATGTCTCGTATAATAATCCACTCTCCAGGTATTGTGATAGCCATCGCCTCTGTTTAATTGATTCCTCAAATCATGGATATAAGCGCATTCTCCGTGAAATATTTCTCCGAATACACCCTTACGAACCATATTCAATGTGGTCAATTCAAAAAAATCATAACAACAGTTTTCCAACATCATACAATGGCGTTGGGTTTCTTCAGCAGTATCTACCAAAGCCCAACAATCGTCTACAGTCATTGCCGCAGGGACTTCGATGGCTACATGTTTACCGTGCTTCATCGCATACAGGGCAATAGGTACATGCAAATACCATGGAGTCGCATTGTATATTAAATCGATATCATCCCGTTCGCAAATTTTCTTCCAGTCTTCGTCTTTCGAATAAGCAATCGCTTCAGGACGTCCGGCATCTATCAGATTCTTTTGTGCCGCAGCAATCCTTTCAGGCACCAAATCATCGATGGCGACGATTTGTGTACCTTCAATCCTTGCCAAGCGGTAAACAGCACTGTTGCCTCTGCCTAATCCAATCACAGCAATTCTTACCAGAGGAAGAGGTTCACACCGCAATCCCATGACTGATTTACCTTTCTGCTTAGGCACCTTGGAACTCCTCTTAGTTATTTCGTTCACATTACTTCCGTAACCGGGTAATCCCAGAGATCCTAATGCGACACCACTTAACATGGTTTTTTTTATAAAATCACGACGAGTACTCATAAGCTCTGAATTATTTTATTAAGATTATTTTATTAATTTAGACTTCACTCAGCAATATGACTGAACTATCAAATAACGCCTCAATATTGAGGTTAATTCCGATTTTCATTAATTCCTCTCCTGTAAATATCTGCCCATCTGCCCAAAAACTTTTATGGTTTCCCCTGGTGTTCAATTCTTCCAGTCTGTACTTTTTATCTGGATCCAAACCATTAAGTTTACATTCGAAAAATTCTGTTCGGCTATGAAATTTCATACTGTAAGTAAATAAAACGGCTTTTGACTTGTCTTTATCCACATATACAGAGGCCGACCATCCGCCCTTTTGGTATGGGGAGAGCAATCGATATAAATCGCCAAATTGAATTAGAGGCCTAATTTTTTTATATGTAGAAATGGCATCAATGGCAATTTCTTTATCCGTCTCCATTATATCCTTCGGCTGCAACTCCAACCCGAGGCGTTGAGACATTGCGACATCGAACCTGAATTTCAAGGGAGTCACCATACCTGTTTGATGATTGGGGCTTGTAGATACATGTGATGCGGTAGCCATTGCAGGAAAAAAGATACTGGTACTATATTGAATAAAAAGACGATTTAAAGGATTGGTATTATCACTGGGCCAAAATTCATCATGAAAACGCAATGCTCCAAAATCCAAACGTCCTCCTCCAGATGAGCAAAGTTGAATCATCACATCCGGGTGTG